>Ga0209068_10000077_pt1 | contig 57869 bp, 48 predicted proteins | sample ColStrG_CSR_2012_FD_187200 | JGI IMG/M metagenome (GOLD analysis project Ga0209068, IMG submission 187200) | Freshwater sediment microbial communities in response to fracking from Pennsylvania, USA - Cold Stream Run_MetaG_CSR_2012 (SPAdes)... | ecosystem: Environmental > Aquatic > Freshwater >...
ACGCCATCCTGCCTTATTTGCGTACCCAGGACCAGATCGTGCAGTACGGCGATTTCAATTCCGGATCCAGCATTCCGTTCTACACCCACCGCCATGTGTGGATTTATAACGGACGATTCGGCACCAATCTGGAAATTGGATCGAACTACCCGGACGCGCCGCCGACATTTTTGGACGACAGGCAGTTCCCTGCTTTCTGGACCGGTCCCGAGCGCGTGTTCATTTTCGTCCCGGAAGAATTTCGCAAAGACGCGCTTTCACGCCTGCCCCCCGGTTCCACCTACTTGCTGGCCGAGAGCGCGGGAAAATACATTTTCGTGAACCAACCGGTCCGCCCGGACCTGCAACTGCTGGCGTCCATGCTGGCACAGCGCCCGGCGGAGTAGGTTCGCGAGTGCATGCGCTTCCCAATACCGAGGCAAGAACCGACGAACTGCTTATGGAGGAGGCGCTGCGCTCCGCTCACCGCGCGCTCGAAACGGGAGAGGTCCCGGTAGGCGCCATCGTGGTCTGCGGCGGAAAAATAATAAGCAGCAGCGGCAACCGCAACCTTGCCGATTGCGATCCCACAGCTCACGCCGAGATCCTGGCCCTGCGCCAGGCCGGTGCCGCCCTGGGCAACCACCGCCTCGAAGACTGCGAACTGTTTGTTACAATTGAGCCGTGCGCGATGTGCGCCGGCGCTCTGGTTCACGCCCGGCTCAAACGCCTGGTCTACGGCGCGGATGACCCCAAAGCGGGCGCCGTCCATTCGGTGATGCAGGTCCTGAACCACCCCAGCCTGAACCATCGCATGGAAGTCCGCAGAGGCGTCCTGGCAGGTCGTTGCGCGGAGGTTTTACAGACTTTTTTTAGAAGTCGGCGGGGAGAACAGTCGTCGGTCGTCAGTCCTCAGTCGTCAAAGACCGACGATTAGGCACCCGTTGATTGGCTGACGACTGAAGACCGACGACCAACGACTGCTTTCCGGAGAGGTGCGTGAGCGGTTGAAACGATCCGCCTCGAAAGCGGACATACCTTAACGGGTATCGGGGGTTCGAATCCCTCCCTCTCCGCCAGACTTACTTTACTCGATGAAGGTTCCTCACACGCCCGCAGTGCAGACTCCATTTGACACGGTGGAGAATGCCCAGGCTTACATCGAGCTTTTGATTGAAACCCTGGTCGAAGCCAAAAAGGAAGTAGCGGACGATGCGGCCGCGGCCGGGAGTCGTTCGGAACGGCGACTGGAAGCGCTTCGGCTGGTGGAATACAAGTTGCACCGGCTCGAACATCATCTTCGAATCAGCGGACGCATGCTCAATGATTTGCGGCGATTGCGGCGCCTTCTCCTGGATGAAGCGTCGAACCTTGGCCAGCCTCCGGCTGCCTGACGGCTACTAACGCCAGGCTCTTTTTCCCGTCTAAATGTCCCGAGGAGCAGGCCTTTATGCATCCTTCCAAACCTGTAAAGTGTGTCTTTTTCCTGGCACTGGCCGTGTCCGGCTTGGTCTTGCCGGCTCCGGGGCAGACGGTCAACCGTGAGCATTTCCAGAACGCCGACGTGCTCTACGACTGGGTTACAAATCATTCCGGTCAGAAGCTACGCACTTTCGTTACCCGCCCTAAAGCCTCCTCCGGCAAAGTCCCGGTCATTTTCTTTGTGGGCTGGTTGAGTTGCGACAGCATGGAGTATCCCGACGCCAGCACTCGCGACGGTTTTGGGATCTTCATGCGCCGCCTGATCGACGAATCGGGCTACGCCACCGTACGCATGGATAAGCCGGGAGTGGGCGAGAGCCAGGGTGACTGCTCGAAAGCGGACTTTCAAAGCGAGATGGAAGGCTGGCAAGCGGCATTTGCTTCGCTGGGCAAGTACGACTTCATCGATCAGGATCGGATTTTTGTCGTGGGGCTCAGCAATGGCGGCGGCTTTTCGCCACTGGCTGTAGGCAATCATCCGGTGCGTGGATTCGTGTCCGCCGGATCCTGGGGGCGCACCTGGTACGAGCACATGCTCGAACTCGAGAGGCGGCGGCTCACCGCCGAAGGTAAGTCGCCGGCTGAGGTAAATTCCTCAGTCAAAGTTTTCGCTGATTTTTATAACCTGTATCTGGTAAAGAGCATGACGCCAGGCCAGGTTCTAACCCAGCATCCGGAGTGGAAGGATTTCTGGTACGACACGGCCGATGGGCAATACGGACGCCCGGCGGCGTTCTATCAGCAACTGCAAGGGTTGAATCTGGGCGACACCTGGCAGAAGGTCAAGGCGCCAGTACTGGTTATTCGCGGCGCTGCTGATGACATCATGAGCCGCGCGGACAGTGAGGCCATCGCCAACATAGTGAACCAGGTGCATCCCGGGCAGGCGCGCTATCTGGAAATCGAAGGCATGGGGCACGGGTTTACAGTCGGCGGGAAATTCTATGATCCGCTGGTGCCGACAGTTGTGGAGTGGATGAAGCGACAGCTGAACTAGTGTCGCGAGTTGTAGGTCAATCCCACAACTCTGTCATCCCGACCGGAGCGCAGCGACGCAAGCGAAGTGGAGAGCCTGCCCTGAGCGAACCCCGAGTGCAAACGAGGGGGGAGGAGAACGGGGACCTCCTTTTCTCGCGGACTCACGAAACTCCAAGGGCACAGTTCACAGAGACTTTATCGCCCTGAGGCTTTCTTGAAATACTGGACGTCGCGCTCGTGTTTCACGGCAGCGGCCCGGGTGGAAAACGTGCCCAGGTTGCGCCTGCGGCCGGTCTTGGGATTCTTCGTTCGTGAATAGAGTCGATATTGTCCGGATTCTAGTTTGCGGATCATGGGCACTTGAGATGCAGATTGGGACGAACTGGTTTTCGTGGTTGGAAACTTATGGACATTCGCCGCCTTACAGAACTCGATGCCGAATCTTACTGGCAAATTCGCCTCGAAGCGTTGGAACGCGAACCGCAGGCCTTCACCGAGTCTCCCGCTGAGCACAAGGCTATGTCAGTGGAGACGATCAGAAAGCGGCTGAGTTCCCCCGATGACAACTTTGTTCTGGGAGCTTTTGAGGGCGGGCGACTGATCGGCACAGTTGGATTCGCGCGGCGAACCGAAGCAAAAACCAGCCACCGCGGCCTGATCTGGGGTGTGTATGTCGCAAGCGAAGGTCGGCTCCAGGGTGTAGGACGAGCCTTGCTGGCAGAGATGATACGACTGGTGCGATCCCGGCCCGGGTTGGAGCAGATAGCTCTTGGAGTGAGTACCACGAACGTTGCCGCCAAACGGCTGTACGAGTCTTTAGGGTTTGAGATTTATGGCCGTGAGAATCGGGCGTTGAAGATCGGCGATGAGTACGTGGATGAGGAATTGATGGTGCTGTATTTCAGGCGTTAATCCAACGACCTCTTGTCTTAGGTTCTTGGTTGATTTAGTATATGACTAGTCAGACTAGTTATGGGCAAATTAAAGATACCACCCGGAAATCGCACAAGTGCCGAGGCACCGGAGGTCCGCACGGCCCACTGGCAGCTTCAGACCGCGAAGGCACGATTCAGCGAAGTCTTCCGGCGCGCCCGCTCGGAAGGGCCACAGTACGTCACCCGTCAAGGCAAGGAAGCGGTGGTGATCGTGCCGGCTGAAGAATTTGAGCAGCTCACCGGCCGTACTCGGCAGCCCCGGAGCCTGGTGGCGTTTTTCGCGGAGTCTCCCCTGGCTGGTGCTGCATTGAATCTGGAGCGCAAGGCCGACTACGGCCGAAAGATTAAACTGTGAGCGGATTCCTACTTGATACCAATGTGATTTCCGAGCTGATCAAGGCCCGACCGGATCCCGGAGTCACGCAATGGATTGAAGCCACGGACGAGAATCTGATTTATCTAAGCGTTCTAACCCTGGGTGAGATTCGCAAGGGAATCACTTCCCTTCCGGAAGGCAGGCGCCGCCTTCGACTCGAAGCTTGGCTTGACCGCGATCTCGCGCTCCGCTTTTCGGGTCGCATCCTCCCCATCGATCATCCCGTAGCTGACCGCTGGGGACGGCTTGCCGGGAGCGCGTCTGCGCGGAGATCTCCGGTCCCGGTGATTGACGGCTTACTCGCCGCGACCGCCCTTCACTATGACCTTACCCTCGTCACCCGAGATACCAAGCACCTCGAAGCGACGCACGCGACATTCTTTGATCCCTGGACCGATTGACCGGAGACTGCTTTTATCGCAATGAGCTCCTTGTTTTCTTGGAACTCATACGTCGACAACACCGTCAACAGGACCAACAGCACGGGATACACCAAGCGTGCTGGCTTTTGTTTAAGGTGGTCACGTGCCCACGCGACGATCGTTAGAACTGTTGCCAAACATGAGAGGATCCCCCAAAAGAGGGTAATTGGCGTCTCCGGGCGCGCGTGAGCGAGTGCTCCAATTCACGACTGCTTCATAAACACAAACCCCGGCCCGCTGAGGACCGGTGCTGCTTGCTTGTAATCTCAATCGATTGAAGGTTAGCTTCCTTGTACAGGTGACGAAGGTGTGCCGGCGGCGACTTCGTCTCGATTGAATATTGCGTTGGCTCCCATATGTGCTGGCAGCGGGGCCAGCATCTGCTCTTTGCGGTAGACCAGGTTGCTGGCGTTAAACGTAGCAATCTCGAAGCCGTGCCCGTGGGTAATGGCGTCGGTGGGGCAGGCTTCCACACAATAGCCGCAGAAGATACAACGGTTGTAATCGATGTTATAGACCTTGGCGTAGCGCTCGGCGCCGCTGACCCGGTTCTCTGCGGTGTTCTCCGCGGCTTCGATGTAGATGCAATTCGAGGGACAGGCGGCCGCACAGAGAAAACAGGCGACACACTTCTCCAGGCCGTTCTCATCGCGCTGCAGCACATGGACGCCGCGATAACGCTCCTGAAACATGGCACCCTTCAGCGGGCCCGGGCCGTCGGGGTAGTTTTCCACGATGGTGGGCTGAAACATCTCCCGGAAGGTGATGCTCATGCCTTTGGCGATGGCCGCGATGTTCTGGAGAACAGGCATACCTGAGTAGTATACCGAAAGGGCTGGATTGAAGCAGGACGGCTGGGCCGCGGGTGGATTGGCGCAGCCTGTCGCGCCAGGGTCCATGTAGGCGGGGGCGCCCCGGCCCGCCGTGCCGAACCGAAGCTCGGCGGCTCTCGGTCCACGCAGCGTCCCGAAGGGACGCCTGATAGTAGCCCGGCGTTTCAACGCCGGGGTCGACCGGTAATAGTCCCCGTCCCGTAGGGACGGCTGAAATGTACACCCGGGCGGCGCAGGATCATTTCAGGCGTGCCGACGGCACGCGCAGCCCTCTCGTCATCCCACCCGCCACTGCAAGTGGCGGGCTACTATCAGTGGTCCCTCCGGGACCTCCCGGCAGGTCCGCATCCGAGAACAGTCCGCGGCACTAAACTGCATCGTGGCAGTTGTATTGCACAGCGGCGGGCGTATATGCTTCGGTCCTGCAAAGGGGCCTCTGCAGCAAACCTCGCGCAGCACGTCTACGCGTTGAATTCGTTTCCAAATTCTTCGAAGGAGTACATATGCCTGATCAATTTGAGCAACTCAAGCAAAAATATCAGCCGGTTCTGGCCAAGATTCAGGAGGAAGGCGCACAACTGCAAAACCTGAATCTGGATGGCAACCAGCTTTACCTCAAAGCCACGGCGGTTTCGGAGGCGAGCAAGAATCGCATCTGGGATGCAATCAAAGCGGTCGATCCAAACTTTGCCGACCTGAAGCACGACATCGAGGTTCAGCAAGGCGACCAGAGCTATACCGTACAGCCCGGGGACAATCTGTCCAAAATCAGCCGGCATTTCTACGGCGACGCCAACAAGTATCCCGTCATCGTCAAAGCCAACAACCTGGAGGATCCCGACAAGATCAAAGTCGGCCAGACGCTGGTGATTCCGGCGGCTGCCTAACTGGAAACCGGACTTCATCCAGGACGCTCCACGAGCGTGACTGGTCCGAATCGTCGGCTGCAATTGCGAACGGCACCTGGACACCAACCCAGGTGCCATTCTTTCTGACTTTGAAGTTTCAGCAAGATCTCCACTGCGTTTTCAAAAGGAAGAGGCTATGCCGAAGAAATTGGGTACTACGTGTATGACCGGTCCTACCCCGGCGAGGGGATCACGATCTCGTTCTGATTTCGCCACGGATATCGCCAACGGATTTTCTCTGCGTTCTTTGCAGGTTTTTCTTTGCGCACTTTGCGGTTAATAGCTTTTTTACCGCAAAGTACGCAAAGTGAGCATCACTATCCGGGCAACAGGGTTGGCCGGATACTCCCTGCACTGTTCTTGAGGTATACTTCCCGCCGCGCTGGAGGGTGGCCAACGGGACCCTGGGATGCGTAAGATCCGTGCCTCCCGTTAGCACGCAGCGCAGGAGGAAGTCAGATGAGTATTATTTGGACGCTGTTGATCGGGCTCGTGATCGGGGCTGTGGCAAAGCTGATCATGCCCGGCAAGGACCCTGGTGGGATTATTGTCACCAGCCTGATTGGGGTGGCCGGGTCGTTTATCGCGACCTACGCCGGCCGCGCCCTGGGCTGGTATCACGAAGGACAATCGGCGGGTTTCATCATGTCGGTCATCGGGGCCATTGTGTTGCTGGGTGTCTACCATCTGGTCAAGCCCAAAACCGCATAGACGACAGCATAGAAGACAGCATAGCCGTCCGGAGAAGACCCGCGACGCCCGTGAAGGATCTCAGACATGCGCTGGACACCCGGTGGAAGCAGTGACGACGTTGAGGACCGCCGCGACGAAACTGGCGGCGGTGGCGGCTTTCAGGTAGGCGGGATTCACCTGGGTCTGGGCGGGGTGGTAATCCTGTTCATCCTGAGTCTGGTTTTCAAGCGCGACTTCCTGTCGCTGTTGAGCACCGGCTCCGTAGCCACGCCCGGCACGACGGTCAACCAGCCGGACGCGGCGCGAGACCAGCAGGAGCAGCCCCTGGTCCAGTTTGTCACCTTCGTTTTGAACGATACCCAAAACACCTGGGCTCAGATTCTGCCGTCGCAGGGAGTTCCCTACCGCCATGCCAAGCTGGTCCTGTTTCGCGACGCGATCGACTCCGCCTGCGGCCAGGCCCAGTCGGCTACTGGCCCGTTCTATTGCCCCGAGGATGAGAAGGTTTACATTGATCTGGGCTTCTATGACGAACTGAAACAACGCTTCGGCGCGCCCGGAGAATTCGCCGAGGCCTACGTGCTGGCTCACGAAATCGGACACCATGTGCAAAAGTTGCTGGGCATCGAAGCCAAGGTGCGGCAGGCCCAGCAGCAAAATCCGCAAGCCGCCAACCAGCTTTCCGTCGGCCTCGAATTGCAGGCGGATTGCCTGGCAGGGGTCTGGGGACACTCCACCCAACAGCGCAACCTTCTGGAAGCCGGAGACGTGGATTCAGGCCTGAAGGCCGCGGCGGCGGTCGGAGACGACCGCTTGCAGCGCATGTCCCGCGGCACAGTAAACCCGGAAACCTTCACCCACGGAAGCTCCGCGCAGCGCACGCAATGGTTTCAGCGCGGCTTTCAGGACGGAACGATTGCGTCGTGCAACACGTTCCAGTGAGTTTGGCGTAGCGCCGGCGTCCCGCCGGCTGTCGCGAGGGCCGGGTGCCCCACTCATTCGCGTTTTTTGCGAATGAGTGGGTGACGGCCTCGGAAACCTCCGAAGTTTTCGACCGGACGACGTTTGATCTGCATTGGCCACTCCTGAAAGTTCACCCGCACCGGACCGGGTTCGCCATAGAAGTAGGCTCGAAAGCTGCTCCACCTCCAGTGATCCGGCTGCTCGACCAGTCCGCGCTTGACCGGGTTACGGTGCATGTAGCGCAGTTTTTCAATCCGCTTGGACTCGCTCCACACATTGAAATCATAGAAGCGTTTCTGCCAAACAGGGTCCGGTGTAGCATCCCAGAGCGTTGTCTGGGCCGACGAACTTCGTTTGCGGCCCCGATTCAGCCGTCGTGCAAAACGCTGTTTGACCACTTTCAATACGACTGAGGGATCGCCCACCTCCGGTTCGGTGATGAGCAGATGGAAATGCTCGGGCATGAGCACGTATCCGTGAACTACAAAGCGGTACTTGCGGCGTGTTTCTTCCAGGATTCTCAGGAAAAGATTGCGACGTTTGGCGCTGCCGAGTTGGGGCCGGCGGCGGTAGCAACTGCAGGTGATAAAATGCAGATCCTCGGCGCCATAATAGCGATGCAGCCCTTGGGTCACCCGATCAGGGTAAATCGCGGGGCTTAAGTTTGGCTGTGATTTCCAGACACTCCGGTTGTGACGAAGCCCACTCATTCGCAAAAAACGCGAATGAGTGGGGCACCCGCCGAAGGGACGCCGCCCAACTTGTCAATCCCCCGCCCTCGCCTCTTTCTCTTCAAGCTGCTCATTCGCTGGGCGCAATAGTTTGGCCCGGCGTGTCCCATTCACCCTGCTGAAAATGCTATCCTATAACTAGATAGTAAATATTAGGCGCGGGCGACGAGCTCGCGCCTTTCTTATTTGGGCGTGCCGGCCATCGGCAATGCGGGGACGCGATCACGGGTTTCCCAGTCGCCTTAAAATTTGCACAGGAAAACTCGAAACGACTGCAGCTTGAAAAGGACACGGTTCAGGACCGTGTCCTGGTGAGCCGTCGAAGGATGCCGCTGAACGTAAGGTTGTGCGCATCTGAAATGCGTGCCCTTCCCACGCTGGGGTGCAGTGCGCCTGGAATGTGCGCCACCCCGGGAAAAGAAGCCCGAGCCTTGCGCTTGGCGCTTCTTGAGTTGGGGCCATGGAAAACAGCACGGCAGTTCCCGACGGCCAGCGCGCCGGCCGGGACAGAAAGGGTAAGTCCAGCAGAGGGACTCTCAAGCAGCGGGGCGAATTAGCGGAAATGGCTTTTACTTACAAGGCCGCGGGACTGGGTTTCGGCGTGGCCAAGCCATACGGCGACAGTGAGAGTTACGACTTCATTCTGGATTCGGGAGTTCGACTGTGGCGGGTGAAGGTAAAGTCGACATACGGCAAACGGGCACACAGCTATTGCGTCCATTCCTGTAGTGGTGTTGCGGGTGAAAAGAAGGCGTACACCGCGAAACAGATCGACATACTGGTGGCGTTCCTGGTCTTGGAAAATGCCTGGTATGTCGTCCCGGTCAGGGCCTTTGCTCCACGGAAACACTTGTACTTCTATCCCTCGGGAAGCAAAACCGGCGGGATTTTTGAACAGTACCGCGAGGCCTGGGACTTGATGCGGCCGAAGACTCGACGGCGGACGAAAGGGCGGCCAGTTGCAGCGGAGTTGACGGCGAAGCTTTCGCAACCGCCTTCAGGCTTCTAGAATGCAGTTTGGGGAAAACCGGGCTCAAACCTGCGATGACGATTCTGGACGTCTGTGCCTACCTCGGACTTGCCGCCGTTGGCACAGCAACGGTGAACATGCTTCTGGGATTGCTCATCGCCTTGCGCTACAGTCCGGTGCGCTTGTGGCCGCATCGCCGGATCAATATTTTCCGGCTTCATAACTGGACCGCATACCTGGTGTTGCTGCTGATCGTTGTGCATCCGGCGGTGCTGCTGCTTCGAAGCTCCACTCACTTTGGCTGGAGAGACGTGCTGCTGCCGATTCATTCTCCGGTGCAGCCCACGCTCAACACCGTGGGCGCCGCCGGTCTGTACCTCCTGCTGGTGGTTATTTTTACTTCGCTGCTGCGGCTGCGCATGGCCCGTCCGCTATGGCGGAAATTGCATTATCTGGTGTTTCCGGCTTTCGTTCTCATGTTCATTCACAGCGTGTTTACGGATCCTGAACTATCCAATGGCAAAGTCGACTTGCTGGATGGCGGCAAAGTGTTTGTCGAGATCTGCTGCGTGATAACCGTAGCTGCCTGGGCTTACCGCATCTGGCGGCGAGGCCGGGGCTTCCGTCAATTCTCGCGGGTGGCGTAGAGGCGAGCGGACTCGTGGCGGCATCCGACACATTCGCCTTGGCCGTCAGTGTTGCAGCATTTCGATCTCGTCAGTTTTGCCCAGGTATTCGTACCGCAGCAGCGCGATGGGGACGTTCCCGTTTTTCCAGATGAAATCGTGGAAGTCGCGCAAGCTGAACTTGTCACCTTGCGCCAGGCGGGCCTCGGCCAGCAGTTTGACGATCTGCAGTTTGCCGGTTTGATAGGAAATTCCGACACCCGGAACGGAGGCGTAGAACGTGGCATCTTCCATCGCGGTGTTGCGGTCGAGCGGAACGGTTTTCATGAGGTAATCGGCGGCCTGTTCGATGGTGAACTCTCCGGTGGCCAGCTTCACGTCGGCCTCCACGCGCAGGGCGCGAAAGCGCATGAAGTTGTAAATGATCTCGCGGGTGCGCGGGCTGTCGTCGAAGAGGCCGGCCTGCAACATCATTTCTTCCGCGTAGAAGCCGATGCCCTCGTTGGCGCTGGAGTCGTAGTAATGGCGGCGAATGGGATCGTCGTTGCTCCAGGACAAGACTTTTTGCAGATAGTGCCCGGGTATGCCCTCATGCACAATAATTCCCCGGGGATCGCGGGCGGTAGATTGGTCGAAGTACCCGCGGTCGGGGGAAGGCGCTTTGATGTAACTGGTGGCGCCGTCCTTCAGCCGCGCCGGGCTGGTCAGGTCGTCGGCGACTCCGAAAGCGGCGATGGGCGCCAGGTACGCGGGGTATGAAAGGTTGCGATAGTGTTGTACCCACGGCGGGATGGTGAGGATGTTTTTCTGCTCAATAAAATTACGGATCTCCTGTTCCTGCCGTTCCTCGCGCGCCATCTGCGCAGCCTGATCTTTGAACCGAATAAGCTGCGGAAAATTGGAGTTGCGATTGCTCTCGTACCCTTCAAACGCCACTGCTCGCTCCCATTCCTGGTGTCCCATGCTGGTCAATTGCTCGGGCGCGTAAGGGACGAGAGCGACATGCTTGAGGAAAAAAACATATCCATCACGCCCGACAGCCACGGTATTTGACATGGCGGGCAGCCGCGGATCGAGCCAGGCGCGGTATCCCTCGAATGCCGCGATGGCAGACTGCATTGCCAGATCGAGTTGGGCGGCGCTTGCGGGCGCAAGAAATGGCTTCAGCTCGCGCGCCATTTCTTCCAGACGCGGGCGAATGTCTTTTAATTCATTGATGGACAACACGGCGAGCGGGCGGTAGGGGTCTTTAAGATTGGCTTCCGCATCCGCAATGATCTGCGGAATCGCCTGGATGCGCCGCACGATCTCGGCGCTGCGCGCCTCGTCAAAGGGCGGCGGTTGGGTGAGACTGACAAAAACCGAAGCCAAAGTTTGATCCAGATAAAAAAAGGGATTGCGCTGCCATCCTCGGAGGTAATCGAGTTCCCAACGCGCGCGGGCGATGGCGGAGCCGACCAGAAGATAGTCCACGGTTTCTGCGCGCGACCTGTCCTGGACAGTTAGGCCTAATTTTTTCCAGCGATCTTCGAAGGCGGTGAGTTGATCGCGGCGGTGGGCGATGGTGGAAGCGGACCAGTCTGCGGCCCATCCCGGAGGACGATCAAGGCGAGGAATGTCGTCGAACGAGAATGGTTGTTCGCTGGCCCGCCATGTCCAGAAATCGGAAGCGAGATTCTGCAGATCGGAGGGCGATGGTTGCTGCGCCGTTGCGGTGACGGTGAGCAGCATTCCTGTACACAGCAGAACGGCATGGAGTAACGATCGTGGATTCATCAACAGTCCTCATTCAAGACTCCCGATTCAACACTCCCGATTCAACACTCCTGATTCAACACTCCCGGAGTGTTCAGTCTGGAATGTCAACGTTTGTAGCACAGCTACGGAACAAATGCAGGGTTCTGAACGGGTACAATGAGGCCGCTGTTTGGGATCAAAATTCAGCGGGAGGCAACAGGTAATGAAGAAACGGTTCGCAAGTGCTGTGGTCGTCGTCGCTTTGTTGACGGTCGCTTTGCTCACGTCCGCGGGGTGGGCGCAGGATGCGGCGAAGAAGGCCGCGCTCAGCCCGTCGCAGGCGGTGCTGGAGACGTGGAACGACATCGGGCGCAAATTGATTGCCATGGCCGAGGATTTTCCGGAAGACAAGTACGACTTCAAACCGGTGCCGGCGCAACGGAGCTTCGCCGAGCAATTGCTGCACGTAGCGGGCTCGAACGATCTCTTCACTGCGGTAGCGAAGGGAGAGAAGCCGGTAGACGATGAGTCCCGCGCCAACTACAAGACCAAGGCAGCGGTCGTGGCTTACGTGAAAAAGTCATTTGCGGATGGGGCGGCGGTGATCAAGTCGAAAGGCGACGCGGGAATGGCGAAGATGGTAGTAAGCGCGGAATCACACGACACGCTGCAGCTGTCCGATCTGGCGTATGGACTGATTGAGCACTCGGGCGAGCACTACGGGCAGTTGGTCGTGTATTACCGGGTGGCGGGGCTGGTGCCTCCGGAGTCGCGACCGCAGAAGTGATGGCAGGCTGGCGGTGTGGCGCGGGCGCCCTCGCCCGCGAAAAGCCTGCAAGGCTCGTGACCTGAGGGCAAACAACTGCCGAGCTTCGCTCGGCTGGGCAGGGACACCTGCCCCTACGTGGTCTGTGGTGTACTCCGGGCGTAGGTCTTTCCACTTTTTGGCCTTTACATCGCCGATTGTCCAGAAGTGGGTACAGTCAGCCAGAGAAAAACTGTCGAGGCGGTTGCCAATCTGCGGGAGGCGACCGAACTCTACTGGAAGGGTTCCCGCTCGTAGAGCGCGGGCGCGGCCAGCTTTGAGCTAACTGCCGAGCTTCGCTCGGCTGGACGGCCGAGGGCGGCCGTCCCCACGTGGGTTGTGGTACTACATGCGTCGTTACTCGAGGCCTAAGTCTTTCCACTTTTTGTCGACCAGGGCTTTGGTCTTTTCGTCCATGAGGATTTCGTCGGGCCAGGGGCGGGTGAAGCCTTCGCTGGGCCATTTGCGGGTGGCGTCGATGCCCATCTTGGAGCCGTAATTTGGCAGCCGGGAGGAATGGTCCAGGGAATCTACCGGGCCTAGCGTGAACTGGATGTCGCGCTCGGGGTCGATGTGGTTTAACACCTTCAACGTGACGTCACCTATATCTTGCACATTCACGTCTTCGTCGACCACGATGATGCATTTGGTGAACATGGCCTGGCCGAGCGACCAGATGGCGTTCATCACCTTGCGGGCCTGGCCGGGATATGACTTCCTGATCGAAACCAGCATCAGGTTGTGGAAGATGCCTTCGACCGGGAGATTGATGTCGATCAATTCCGGAATTGTGAGGCGCATCAGCGGAAGAAAAATGCGCTCGACCGCTTTGCCCATCCAGCCGTCTTCCATGGGCGGTTTGCCGACGATGGTGGTGGAGTAGATCGGGTTCTTGCGATGAGTGACGCATGAGACGTGGAACACCGGGTAAAGATCCTCCAGCGAATAGAAGCCGGTGTGGTCGCCGAAGGGGCCCTCGGTGCGGAGTTCGTCAAGGTGGACGTGGCCTTCGAGGACAATTTCGGACGTCGCGGGGACTTCGAGATCAACGGTTTCACACTTCACCAGTTCGACCGGCTTCTGGCGGAGGAAGCCTGCGATCAGGTATTCCTCGACGTCGGGCGGGGCGGGGACGATCGCGGAAAACGTGATGGCGGGATCGGCGCCGATAGCGACGGCGACTTCCATTTTGCCTTTGGGCCGATCGCCTTCGATGAGCACGGAACCGCCGGAGGTGCGGGCCATGATGTCAACGGACGCGCGTGCGGAATTTGTTGGGCTTTGTCCTGGACGGGCGGGGACGCCCGTCGCTCCATCGGCGGGGACGCGCGTCTCTCTATCGGTTTGGGCGGCGGTGCGCAGGGCTTCGCGGTAGTGCTCCGCGCCGACTTTCTGGCGTTGCCAGTGCATGCCGGCGGTGCGGGCGTCGTAGATCTGCATGCGGTACATGCCGACATTGCGTTTGCCGGTCTTGGGATCGCGGGTAACGACGCAGGGTAGAGTGATGAAGCGGCCCGCGTCTTTCGGCCAGCATTGCAGGATGGGAAAGTCGAGCAGGGAGAAATTATCGCGCTTGATGACTTCCTTACAAGGTCCGGTGGAGACGGTCTTGGGGAAGAACTTGCCCATTTCCGCAAGCATGGGGAGCATCTTCACTTTGTCCAGGAAGCCCTGCGGAGACTTGACGTCCATGAAAGCGCGGATGCGGTCGGCGACCTGGTCGAGGGTGTCGACTTCGAGGGCGAGGTTCATGCGGCGCGCGGAGCCGAACTGGTTGATCAGGACTTGCGAACCGGGGTAGCCTTTGATGTTTTGAAAGAGCAGGGCGGGGCCGCCGGGTGGGCGGCCTTGGCCAGAGCGCGCGGGCGAGTCGCCTGCGGCCACACTTTTGCTGACGCGGTCGGTGATTTCGGTGATTTCCAGGATGGGATCTACTTCGGTGTGGATGGTTTTCAATTCACCGGCGCGCTCCAGCGACGCGATCCAGTCGCGCAGGTCATCGTAGGCCAAATCTTTCCCCCGTTTTCAAGACTCTCGATTATACGGCAGGCATCTAAGAACGCAGGCGGTTTCGTATATAGTGCTGGAGCGAAGATCGGGAGGTCGGATTGAAGCGACGGGTGGTGATCACGGGAATGGGGACGGTGAGTCCCAATGGCGTGGGGAATGCCGCGTTTTCTGATGCGGTGTTGAAGGGACAGAGCGGAATTCGCCGGATCACGCGTTTTGACCCGTCCGATATTCCGGTGCAGATCGCCGGCGAAGTGAAAGACTTCGACGAGTTGGCATGGGTGGAGAAACGCGAGCGCAAACACGTATCGCGGGTGCTGCCTTTGGCGCTTGCGGCGGCCACCGAAGCCTTGCAGACCGCGGGAATCGACGCGGCTTCCCTGCCCCTGGGACAAAAACGTCGGTTCGGCGTGATTCTGGGATCAGGCGGTGGATCGCAGGAGTTTACCGAAGAACAGTACCGGCTATTTTTTCATCAGCAGTACAAGCAGATGAGTTTGTTCTGCGTGCCCACCGGGGTGATGGGATCGTTATCGAGCGAACTCAGCGTGCGCTTTGGATTGCGCGGGCCCAGCCACATCGTCACGACCGGATGCACTTCGTCCACCGACGGGTTCGGCTACTCGGTGCGGCAAATACAGGCGGGGCGGCTGGACATGACGTTGAGTGGAGGGGCGGACGCACCTATCTCGCTGGGCATCGTAAAAGGTTTTATTTTGATGAAGATTCTTACTGACTCGTGGAACGATGCGCCGGAGCGCGGGTCGCGGCCGTTTTCGGTGGATCGGGACGGGTTCGTGGTGGCCGAGGGAGCCTGGATGTTTGTGCTCGAAGAATACGAGCATGCACGGGCACGCGGAGCCAAGATTCTGGCGGAGGTTTGCGGGTACGGGTCAACTTGCGAGGCGTTTCATCGGGTCCGGCTGCAGGAATGCGGCGAGGAACCGGCCCGGGCGATTGGCCTGGCGATGAAAGAGGCGGGGATCGGAGCTAAGGATGTCGACTACGTGAATCTGCACGGGACTTCAACCCAGCTCAATGATCGCATCGAGACCCGGGCGCTGAAGCTGGTGCTGGGAGAACATGCGCGGCAGGTGCCAATGTCAGCGCTGAAGTCGCAGATCGGGCATCCGCAGGGAGCATGTGGAGCGGCGGGAGTGGCGGCGACGATTGTGGCCATGCAGAGCGGGCAGATTCCGCCGACTATCAACCTGGAGAAGCGGGATCCGGAGTGCGACCTGGATTATGTTCCGGATGTTGGGCGGAAGAAGGCGATCGAGCATGCGGTGTGTAATTGCATCGCGTTCGGTTCGAAGAATTCGGCGTTGGTGTTGAGAAGGTGTGGGTGAAGCGGCCGCTGGTCGTTAGTCGTTGGCCGTTGGTCGTTGGCCAAGACGGGATGAAGCGGCCCTTGGCCGTTGGTCTTTGGTCGTTGGCCAAGGACTGTTGCCACCGGATTAATTTACAAAGTTGAACGCTTGCCTGATCAAATCTCCGGCTGTTGAGCTTCGTTTTGGCGAACGACCAACGACCAACTGCCAAGGACGATCTAGCCCTGCAGTAAGTGCAAAACCGTGCTCTCGACTTTTGGCCAGGCGGTGGAACGCGGGTCGACCAGGTCGGAGTGTCCGGCGGTTGAAATTTCCAGATAATGCACGTTCTCGCCGCGCTTTTTTTTCTGCTCGGTGTAGTTGCGGCTGAAGAACGGGGGAACGGTGTCATCGGAGGCGCCGTGAATCAGCCATTGCGTGCTCTGGGAAATCTTGAGCTGCATAGGGTCGGCTTCACGGTAGTGTTCGGGGACTTGGGCGGGCTCACCGCCGAGGAAATCCACGACTGCATTGTTGCCCAGGTGGAGTTCCCACGCCTGCTGCAGGTCCACTACTCCAGCCAGGGAGATGACATTCTTAACTGAAGCCTCATGAGCGGCCAGGCACAACGCCAACTGGCCCCCGGCGGAGTGGCCGGCCACGACCAGCTTCGAAGAGTCCAGCTTGTAGCGCTGGGCGATCTGGGAGACGTAGCGGTAGCCGTTGCGGACATCTTCGAACGTGCCCGGCCAGCCGCCCCCCGGGTTGCCCACACGGCGATACTCCAGATTCCAGGTCGCGAGACCTTTGGCGGTGAGCGCGGCGCAGAGATGTCCGGCGTGGTTCAGGTCGTATTTCGCGCGCCAGAAACCGCCGTGAATGTTCACGACCACGGGGAACGGGCCTCCGGTTTTCGGAACACGCAGTTCGGCGAATTGATTTGGATCAGAGCCGTAGGGCAGACGGGCATCCGCAGGGGGCGCGGGCAGGGTCAGAATATCGTCATTGGGCATGGAGTGGAGTTTGGATCCCTTGCGGCGCTGGTGTCGGGCGTTAGGAACAGCAGTTGTCAGTTCTCTGTTCTTAGTTCTTAGTTCTTGGTTCTTGGTTTATTGGCCTTTTAGCTTTAGTTTGGACTTGTTTTCTTCGAGGAATTCGCGAAGTTTTTCGGCGGCGTCGAGCAAGCGAGTCCACTGTTCGTAGTAGAGGGTTACGGGAAAGCGTCCCAGCCCATAGACGCTGACCCCTCCCTTTTCGCTGACCCGGAATTCCAGGCTGCCGGTACGGCGTGCGCCTTGTTTTTCGAGTTCGGAAAGACGGGCTTTCAGCTCTTCATAAGTCGGTTCAGCCATGAAATTACCTCGATATGACGTGATGAATGGAGCGGGAGACGGGGATCGAACCCGCGACATCCAGCTTGGGAAGCTGGCGTTCTACCGCTGAACTACTCCCGCTCGCGGTCCATCAGAGTCTAGCATTCGGCGCCGGTCGGAAACAATCTAGGGACGAACGGTTCCGCGAACTCCCAGTGTGTGGAGTTTTCTGGCGGCCTGGGCGGCTTCATTGGAATGTGGATATCGGTCTCGTACAGCTTGCAGTTCAAGGACTGCTTCATCCTGGCGATCCACCTCGATGAGACAGAGAGCTTTTCTGTACTGTGCGCGAGCTGCTTTGGCCTGGTCGGAGAGGCGTGGGCCGACTGCGGTGTAGTCGTCGAGTGCGCCTTCGAAGTCTTTTGCTTCGTATTCAATCTCCGCTAAATAGAACTCGGCATTAACTGCGTTGTCTGACTGACGATCGGTTTTCAGGAATTTCGTAAATTCGCTGGCGGCGATTTCGAAATCCTTCGCAGCGTAGTGGTCCATTGCGCTGCGGTACAGATCCATACCGCTGGCGTTTTCTGTTGGCGCGGTCGGAAGCGGTTCCGGTGATGGAGCTTGCAAGGGCGGGGCCTGGGCGGGCGGAGTCTGGGCCGACACTGCGGCCGGTTGGGCCTGCGGCGGCGCTGGGGTCAGGGGCGCTCGGGTAATCGATTCCAGCCGCGATTCCAGTTCACCCAGTTCGGTTTGCAAGCTGGTGACCTGAGAGCTGATCTTGCCGAACTGTGCTCCCACCGCGGTATTCTGCTGCTGCGTCTGGTTTTGTAGTTGTTGTACATCGTGCTCCATGCTGCGGGTGGTTTCCGCGTTACGGTTCACCAGATCGGTCATCACTCCTATATTCTCGTCGAGTGAAAGTTGCAACCGAGACACTTTGTCCGTCAGGTCCTGGACCTGATCGTGCAGCGGAAGCAGGTCATCGCCGGCTAGCAGAAATGGCGCGGAGAGAAGGAATGACGCCGCTATTAACAGGGCTCGCATAGAAGTGCAAACAATTGCAGTCTTGCCACGACCATCAGCGTTTGTCCGAAGCATAGCAGAATGCCGGCGGGCTTGAGAAAACAACCCTGGCGTGGGGCAGGTCGCCCGCGACCACGCAAACGCCCCATTCAAGCCCTGGAAGTGTTGCAATGTTGGGCTTTTCTGGTTACGCTAGGGCGGATTCTCCGAAGACTAGTTGCAAGCTGAGGTTTTGTACGTACCTTAGAGTAGTGGTTTGGCCTTCCTGCGTGGCTTAACGATCCACATTACGTTTATGGGTTCACCTCTCGCCAGACCCGCCCGCATTGGAAAATACGATGTGACCGGTGTCATTGGCCGTGGCGGTATGGGGATTGTCTACCGGGCCACGGACCCGCGTATCGGGCGGCCGGTCGCGATCAAGGTCCTGACGGGGTTTTTCAGCGAGGACTCTGAACTGCTGGCGAGATTTTACCGCGAAGCCAAGTCCACGGGCAGCCTGCAGCACCAGAATATCGTCACGGTTTACGAGCTGGGAGACCAGGATGGATTCCCCTACCTGGTCATGGAATATCTCGAGGGGGAGAGCCTCGACAATATTATTGCCTCGCGCAAGCCGCTCTCGATATCGGAGAAGTTGGGGATCATGGTCCGGGTTTGCGATGGTTTGAGCTTTGCGCACGAGCGCGGCATAATCCACCGGGACATCAAGCCGGCCAACATCATGGTGCTAACCAGCGGCGCCGTCAAGATCGTCGATTTCGGGATCGCCCAGGTCGGGAACAAACGCCTGACCCGAACCGGGCAGGTAGTGGGCAGCATTTACTACATGTCGCCGGAGCAACTCAACGATACCGTCGAACTTGATGCAAGAACGGATGTTTATTCCGCGGGCGTGGTGCTCTTCCAATTGCTGACCGGTGTGCTGCCTTTTGAGGGCAGAGATACCAGCTCAACGCTCTTGAAAATTGTGCGCGATCCGGCGCCGCCGCTGAACAAATTCATCAGCCTGTTTCCACCGGAACTGGAGACAATCAGCCAAAGGGCCTTGATGAAGGATCGCGACCAGCGCTACGCATCCGCTGAGGACTTTTCCTTTGATCTGACACGGCTGCGGCAGCAACTGAACCAGGCGTTGCTGGCAGAGCACCTGCAGAAGGCGGCGGCCGCGATGCAGCAGGAAAACTTTGAGGGTGCGAGGCAGGATTTGTTACAGGCGCTCCGCGTCGATCCCCAAAATGCGCAGGCGAAGCAGCTCATGCGGGAAGCATTGCAGGGCATCGAGACGCTGAAGCGCAAGCAGCAAGCGAAGGAATTGGGCTCCCGGGCAGAGGAAGCGCTGAACCAGAAGGATCTGGACACTGCTCTGCAGTACGCGGAGCAGGCACTGCAACTGGACAACGCAAACGCGGCGCTGCGAAGTCTTCTGAACAAGGTAGTTGGCGCCCGGGACCAAGCGGCAAAGTACTGCGAATTATTGGCTCACGCCGAGCGGGCCCGGCAAAACGGCAGCCTGGAAAAAGCCAGCCAGGCCCTGGCGGAGGCGATTGCAATCCTTCCCCTCGATCCCCCCGGGCGAGCGCTGAAAGCCCGGATCGAAGCGGACATGGCGGAGCGGACGCGAAAAGAGAAAGAGCAAGACGCACAAGTCGCGAAGCGGCAGTTTGCTCTGGCCGTCAACAGCGTGGAAAAAGCGATGGCGGATGCCCGATTGCAGCTGTACCTGAGCCAGCCTCGCGCTGCCTGGGAGATATTGAAAGCGGCCAGCCATGAGGCAGCCCAGGTGCCGCTTGCGCTCCGCACACAGATGGAGGCGCTGATCCATCAAGTGCACGAGAATCTGATCGCGCAGGGACCGGAGGCACCCGCGCTGGCCACCGAGAGCATACAAACCGGATGCATCAGGGACGAGACATCCGCGACTGAGGAATTCGATAAATTCCACTCGGTGGCGCGCCCCGAGTCACAGAGCACGCCCGCAGACACGATCCGGTTTCCGAACCCGCCCCTGGCGGATGACACATCCCATCTGCGTTCCGGTACGCAGCCGACCGTCGGCTCCTGGCGCGATACCAACGCGATCCATCAGCAACCCGCGGTTTCGGACGAGGGGACAGTCCCGGAGGAGCTCAGGGAGTTTCTGACGCCGCCGCCGGAGCGGAGATGGGGGTGGCCGGTCGGCTTCGGCATCGGGGCAATCGCCTTTGGCCTTGCTATTTATTTGACAGTTTTCTACAACAAACCGGAGCACCATGCCCCGCCGCCCCCGAAGTCGCCAGTCGTTCAACAAGACGTCCCTTATGCCGAAGTAAATGCGGGACCATGGGGAACGGTGAAAGAAGTTCGCTCTCTGGATGGCCAAACGGTGCGCACGGTTAACGACCAGACCCCTTTACGGCTGGAACTCCCGCCGGGCCAGTACAAGGTTAGCCTGGAGGGGCCGAATGGAGAAAAGAAAGTGCTCCAGATCGAGGTTCCGGAGCATGGAGGGAATCCTTACTTCGTGCTGTTTCGCAAGCCGGACATTCAGCGCATCATTAATGCGAAATAGCGAATGCAAAGTAGCGAAAGCGAAGTGAGTCCCTTCAGTTGCCGAGTTCCTCGTACACCTTCAGGATCTTCGGCGATACATCAAGATTCTTTGGCTGGAACCCGGCTTCTTTGGCCTTGCGGAAATCATTGAGAGCCTCCTCGCGCAGACTTCCGTCCTGACTTCCAGCCAGGAAAAACCGGGACAACTCGCAGGCCCCCATATAGAAGTGCGCCAGATTGGCCTTGGTTGTGTTCTCTTGCACGTAGGCCGCCAGGGACTCACGTGCGTTGCTGTAATTGCCGGCGTAGAACTCGGTGAGGCCTTGCTGCAAGGCCATGGAACCAGCCTGCTCCTGAGGGCTGCCGGGGCCGTCGGGCTTTATTTTTGCAGCCTCCTGATAAGCAGCCCGAGCCTCCTCGTATTGAGAATTATTAGAGGACTTGGCGGCCCTCTTCATCGAGTCCTGGTACTGGGCGATTTTTATTAAATACTCCTGTGCGCTGGCTTTGTCCTCTCCGGTAACCTGCTGAAACGCGACGCGGGCTTTTTCAAAGTCATTGGCGTCGAAAGCTGCTTTTGCCTTGTCCAAGACGCTCATCTTGCTCACCTCACCCGGGTTCACGGGCGGTGCCGCCCCCGGAGCTGTGGGTGGGTGAGGATGGAAGCTGGCGAGTTCCCCCATTTGCTGACAAAGGTGCAGGGCTTCATCGCCACCGCACGAATAGCCGGGATCGTCGTGCGAAAGTGCGCAGGCAGAGAGCTTGGCCTGTTCGTAAGACTTGGCCGCGACGGCCTTGAGCAGGTTGTCACAGAGGCCCCGATCTCTCGATTGAGTACCGGGACGGCTTTGTTGCACCAGCTTGGCCTTTAGATCCAGGGCTTTCTGCAACTTTTCTTTGGGACTCCACGGGCCATCGCTCTTGATGGCGATTGCGTCCTGATATCTCTTGATGGCGAAATCCACGTTTTCCGCGTCCAGTTCGTCCGGGCTCTTGTTCATAAAACTATCGGCATCGGTTAACGCGCTCCGGTACGCCTGAATGTTGTCCAGATACTTTTTTGCCTCCTGGCTGTGACTGCCCTTGACTCCCTCGAACAGGGTGCGGGCGTCGGTAAACCGGTTCTGGGTGTATGCCTGTACCGCCTGGTTGTAGCGGTCTTCCTGTTCAGACTCCGAAGAGGACTGGAAGGCGGCGAGCCCCAGGCGCGGGGTGGCGAGTACGAAGCCGGTGATAAACAGGGACAACAGCAAGCGCGTAAGGATGGTGCGCCGGACGCTTCGCGAGCTGCGAACGAGTGGTTGGATCATATGTGGGTCCATGGCGCGATGAGTCATAGCGCGATGGGTCATGCCACGATGGATCATGCCACGATGGATCATGGAGCCGAGGCTACCGCGGGATCACGGCGACCACGTGGGCCCGACGGTTTAGTTTCCAGCAGTCTTCGTTCGAGTCGCTGCAAAATGGACGTTCCTTGCCGTAACTGATGGTGTCGATCCGGTTGCTCTCGACTCCAGCATGCACGAGCTGGCTCTTGACCTCGTTGGCGCGACTCTCGCCCAGCGCCAGATTGTACTCGGTGGAGCCCAGCTCATCACAATGGCCCTCAATCGCAATGCGCAGGTCGGGATGCTGCTTCATGAACTCCGCATCGTCCTGAATCGTAGGCACCTGATCGGGACGGATGGAGAACTCGTCGGTATCGAAAAAGACGTCCTGGCGGCCACCGCGCGCGGCTAACAGATCTTCTTCCCCGGGTGGAGGAGCTACGGCGGCGGCGGTCACGGTGACGCGGACGGATGCCCCCTGGACGCCGCCGGGGCCTTTGGCGAACAGGCGATAGGTGATGGAATCGGCCGGGCTGACCTCTTTGGAGCCGTTCGCTTCGACCGCACCCAACGGCTCGATGCGAACCTCGGTGGCGTTTTGGGTTTCCCAGGTGATGAGCGTGGTCTGCCCCGCCTGAACCGTCGCCGGACTTACGTTGATGGTGGCAACCGGCGCCGGCGGAGGCGGTGGAGGGGGCGCAGTGCTGATCGGTTTCTTCCCGCCACAACCGTAGAGACCCAAGGTCAGCAGCACGGGCACCAGCCAGCGTCTGGCGGCTTTGAACTCAGCCGATGAGCAGCGCGCGCGGAGTTCCATGGCACCCTCCTACTCGATGACAGCTGACACCAGAGCCAGCGGCTGGCTCGAGGTACGTCTTGGGGGGAAAATCATACAACCGGTTGAGCAGGGGTGTCCAGCGGGGCGGGAAGCCTGTAGTGGGCTGTTTTGAAATTTCTACCTAACCATTTCTTCTGATTTCTCGCCATCGTCGCAACGCTCGCATGTTTTCAGCTGGGCTCCACCATCCAATTAACGAAAACTGCCGCTCCCGCGGTAGTCCTTCATTGAGGCGATCTATCCAGCGGGAAAGGAACACAAATCGAAGAATGGCTGAGGCTGGGAGTATTACGGCTACCGCAATTATAAAGATTTCCGTACTCATCATTTAAGCGGCGGCAACTTCGTGATCCGTTAGCCCGGCTTCCATCGCGAGGAGTGACATGCAAGGTCTGATGCACGCGGCAGAAACTGTAATAGGCATGGTAGAGCAACCAGGTGGCAGTGGTTCTCAAACTTGTTTTCAAAACAGCCCACTACCGGGCAGTCGGTAGTATCCCAGTTTCAAACCATCCGCTGACCTGTGGCATGCTAACTGCAAGCCTTGAGGAAATCGTGCTTCTAAAAAACCGATAACGGCGGCATTTATGACTGTTACTTTCCCCATCGTCGTCTCCCTCATTGGCGCTATTATATCCTTTAGCTTGACCCTAAAGCTGCGGCATTTTAAAGTCCGAGAGAAGCCGCCTGCATCCCGTGCCCATCTCTCACCGGAAGAAAGGCAGAGAAAGGTTACGATCGGGAGATGGATTTTATTTGCCAATGGCTGGTTGATGTTGGCTGGAGCGGTCGTCCTTGCATGGCTCGCAAATTCAAACTGAGGGACAACGGCGGGCAAGATGCCCGCCGGACAGCCGGCGGGACGCCGGCGCTACATGGCGTCTAATGCACAGCCAAGTCGGCGTAGTGGGAAAAGTTGGCTAACGATATTTCGTCGTTGGACGGGATGTAGAAACCGAACTTGCCGGCAGCCAGATTTACCCCGGGCTGGGACCAGGAATCGACGACAGTCCACTTACCTTTTTCCAGAATTTCGTGCACTACCTGAGTGGGCGAGATGCGGATCTGGAAAGTGTGGACCTGCTTCTTTTCGCTCTTGAAAGGAACTTTGACCGCTTCAGTCTCCTGTCCGGCGCGGACCTGCGAACGATAGAAATAGTTTTCATCCATCTGGAACAGTTCGTAGTTTTTGTCGTCGAGGTAGTTGAGGACCCATTGCAATCGCTTGCCTTTGCGCAGGGCCGCGTTAAAGGTAAATGTGCCGGAGGTGGGGACCGTCTTATAGAGGATGAAGTTGCCACCCTTCCGTATGTACCAGTCGCCTTCGTATCGCCAGGCCGCCGGCAGTTCCCAGTCGCCCATCCCTCCTGGGGTCAGGGTCAAGTCCAGGCTGCGGGATTCGCCGGCTGCGACCTGCACCATGGAAGTGCAAGGGAGACTTTGAGCGGTGCGAGCGGCAAGGATGTAGGTTCCCGGCGGGAGACTCAACACGTTGCCGCTGGTGACCTTGATCGGCTGCTCACCGGGCCGGGCGAGAGTGACGGTCGCGTCCGGAGGCTGGAATGTGATCTTTATTTCTCCGACCACCGGCTGCAAGGCTGTATCGGCGCCGCCTAGTGCGACATTGGAGCCGCCTTCGAAGTGTTTCTGTACACGGGTGGGCTTGTAGCCTTCTTTGCGCAATTCAATCTGATGATCACCCGGGCTCAGGGTCGTAAAGTGGAAGCTCCCATCGGATTGCACCGTGCCCACCGATGCCTGATCGATGAATACCTCGGCGCCCGGAACACCATCCTGTATGGAAAGCGACGCCACATGGACGACGGGTAGCAGCTTGAAGGTCAGCCGCGCTTCTTCGCCTTTCTGGATTTTGACTCGCTGCTCAGGGGCATCCTGGAAACCGTTCTTGGAAACGCGGATGGTGTAGTCGCGCGTTTCCAGCCCGGGGATGCGCAATTGACCGTCCTTCGTCAGGTGTTTCGAAAGTTGGCCGTTGACGTATATCTGCGCTTTATCCTCTCCCACAACTACTACCAGGGTGCCCGTCTCCTGATCGGTTGAGATGAAGGCATTCAGCGTGGGCTGCGAGCCTATCTCAATATTCACCGTGTGCTGGTCCTTGCCCTGGGTCAGAGAGAGTCGATGGGAGCCGGTGGAGAGTCCGGCGATTTCGGTGCCATCAGGTCCAACTTCGGTTGGAGGCAGGCCGTCTCCGCTCAATTGCGCGGGACAGAAGCTGCAATAGACTTTGATGCGGTCGCGCAGGTTGCTGACCACGATGGCTTGAATGCGGTTCGCAGCCTGCAGTTTGCTGATCACGGGAAGCGAGTCGGGAGCGGCGGCAAAGGAAAAAGAGACCTGGCCGTTGGGCCCGGCAAACTTCAATTTGTGATCTCCGGGCTCGATCTTGTCCAGCGTCCATTGGGCGGAGTCAACTTGTCCGGCAGGCTTGTCGTCATACCAGAGAGTTCCGGTATCGGTGTCGGTGGCCAGCTTGATCGACGCGAGTACTGATTCGAATTTCAGATCGATCGACGCCGGAGAGCCGGACTTCACCTCCAAGGTGCCGGTCGCGGTCTGATATCCGCTGAGCTCGGCTTCGATCTGATACGTGCCCGGTTCGAGATTCAGTTGCAGATCGGAAACTCCGCGGGCCTTGTTGTTGATTCGGATCGCGGCGCCAGTAGGAGAAGTGTGAATGCTGGCGGCGATCGGGATCACGGTTGCGCCGCTGGGCCCGCACTTATGGGCCAGCAGGCAGCGGTCCGCGACGAAAGCAAAAACCAGCACGAGAACGACAGCGCTGGCCAGCGCGAGCTGCATGGGCCGCGGAAGCTGGGCCACGCGGGCCTTGAGCCGATTCACCGCCGGCGCAGCTTGTGAATAGAGCTCTTCGGTCCGGGCGCGAAGCGCGGCAAAAATCTTGGCAAGCCGCGACAGCCATTCCCTGCCCTGTGCCTGCAGCGGAGCAAGTTTCGGAGACGTCCGGAACGAGGCCGTCCATCCCGGGCGCAAAAATCCTCCCGTGCCGGGCGGTGGGAGATTCGCCGTGCGAGCCGCTTTTACATCCTCCGCTGAAAACAGCAGGGTGGGGGTAGCAGCTTTGGCCGAGGGCTTCTTTTTGCGCCCGGGCTGAGGCGGCGCGCTGGGAGTGAGGCGGCTTTGTACATCGTTCGCGACTGCCAGAAACTCTTCGTCGTTCGCGTACTTGGTGGCCAGGGCCTGAGCGCGTTTGGTCAGGTTGCCGGTGCTGGAAAGGTCTGGAGAATTTTCCGCTTCGCGATCCAGACGGCGAAGCTCTTCCAGGTCGCGGCGGCGATCCTGGCGGCGCTGAGTTTGTGACAAGCCCTTATCCAGCGTGTCACGCAGTTGCAACAATCGGACGTCGTTGGGATAGATCGCGAGAGTCTGCTCCACCCGGGCCAAGGCTCCGGCGGCATCGTCAGCGGCTTGCATGCGGCGTGCCTGGGAAACGCAATCATTTACAAACTGCTCGCGCTTGCGATCCAGCACCAGGGTTCGCATGCTCTTGGCCAGAGCGTGCAAGGGATTGAGGTCAAGGGCCTGCTGGATCAGCGTTTCGGCCGCCTGCCAGTCGCTATCGAGCACCAGCCGCGCCTGTTCCACCAGAGCGTCGGACAATATGGCAGCGGCGGCAGAGCTGTGTTGATCGAGCTCGTAGGCCTGGCGAAGTAGTTTGGCGCCTTCGTCAAATCGCCTCTCCGAGCATAGCGCCTGACCTTTTTCGATCAGCTGCTGAGCCTCAGCGGCACGTTGAATTCCGCTGCGCGCCAGCTGCTCCAGTTCCGCAAGCTCGGTTTCGTCGGGAAAATCCGATTTCGCCTTCTGCAAAAGCTCCAAAGCCCGCGGGTAGTCTCCCGAATGCATGCAACCGTCGATCTGCTCCGCCCAGTAGGTCTGGGATTCGGTGCGAGATTGCTGCTCACGGCGCTTCTGCAAACGCTCGATTTCAAACTTCAACCCCGGGTAGGAGCTATAGATCGTCTTCAGGGTTTCCCATTCGCTGAGGGCATCGGCAAAGAGAGCACGCTCTTCATGAAGGCGGGCTTGCGCCACGATTGAGTTGACCAGGTCGCGTTTATCGCTGGCCAGGCGCAGAGCTCGTTCGAAGTGAGTTTCCCTGGGATGGGAAGCGAGAGCGTCTTTCAGAATACTGACGCGCTTGTCGAGGTCAAATTCGGCTTCGACCTGGCGGTCAATCGAGGCGATGAAGGCGGAAAGGTCCTGGCGTTCCTGTTCCTCGACATCAAACTTAAGTGCCTGGAAAAGCGCGTTGCCCGGGTACTTGCTCAGGTAGGTGTCACAGATGGCCAGGGCCTTGGCGCAATTGCGATCGACAATATGCTTACGCGCCTCGGCGTAAGCGTTGTTCATGGCGTCATGTTCGGAGCGGATCTGGTTGTACAGGCTCTGATAACCTGCGCTGAGCTCGGGGTTCGAGGAATCGCGGGCCTGCCGATCAAGTTCGAGAACTACTCCGAGCTTGGAGAGGGCGGCGCTGACGTCTCCCTTCTTCCAGGCATCCACGGCGGCACGATGCAGGCGCGCTTTTTCCTGACGCACCTTGTTGTATTCCTGCTCCTGCCGCTCGACATCGGAAAGTAACTGGAACGCGCGCGCCTCTTTGGGCTTGAGCTGAAGAACGTTGTGCAGAGCTTCCCGGGCATGAGCGTAGGCATGGTTCTCGATATGCTGATGGGCCAGGCGATACCAGTTTTCGATCTGGCGCTCGCCACGCCGGCTTTCGATCTTGTTCTTCAGGGAGAGCGCAGCTGCGTTATCGGGTTCGAACTGCAAGACTTCCTGCAGTTTCTGCAGAGCGAGCGGATCTTCCTCTTCCTCGTATCGGGCTCGGGCACTTTCCAGTAGCTGCGCGATCGTCTTCTGCCGGACGGAACGGTCGAGCCGTTCCCGCAAGGTTCCGATCGAGGAGTCGATGTGGCCTTCGGCCTCCAACTCGCCCAGGATCTCGCCCGCAAACTGATAGTCACCTTCGTCCAGCGCGCGGGTGGCACGTTGCAACCGGGGTCGAATCCGCACAGGATCGAAGAACTCGATGGGCTCGTTGCGCACCGCCTTGATAAGAGTATCGCTGAAATCGCGGGCGGTGGAGAAACGATGCCAGGGCTGCTTGGCCATGCCTTTGTGAATTACGCGGCTGACCGCCTGGCTGATGGCGGGATTCAGTTCCGAGGCGGGCGGCGGAATTTCATGCAGGATGGCTTCGGCAATCTCCTCTTCCCTGGAACGGCGAAAGGGCTGGCGGCCAGTAAGTGCTTCGTAACAAACCACACTGAGCGAGAAAATATCGGAGAGCGCGGACAGGGGCTTGAGCTCAATCTGCTCGGGCGACATATAAAGAAGAGTGCCCTTCAGTCCCATGGTGGTTTCGGCGCTGGTGATATGCGCGATTCCGAAATCGATGATTTTGACGGAGTCGTCCGCCATCACGAAAATGTTGCTGGGTTTCAGATCGCGGTGCACCAGCCCGCGTTCGTGGGCCGCCTGCAGGCCGCGGCAGGCCTGGGTCATGATTTCGCCGATGCGCTCGACCGTCAGGCGATGACTTGCGCCCTTGATCAGGCTCTCCAACGTTTTGCCCGGGAGCAAGGGCATGACGAAATAAGGTTTCTTCAGGCCGTCGTCTTCGAACTCACCGATATCGAAGATTTCGACGATATTGGGATGGCTCAGGCAGGCGAGGACATCACATTCCTTTTGAAACAACTGCAGAGCCGCCGGTTCGGGAATCTCGCGCAGGGTTTTGAGCGCAACGTCGCGATGGATCAAGATGTCATGGGCCCGATAGACCAGCCCCATGCCGCCTTTTCCCAGCACTTCCTTGATCTCGTACCGGCCCGCTAATCTTTGCGGCAAAACCGGAGCCGCCATGTTCGAAACCCCCAACGTCGCCACAGAGCGTTACGAATCATAGCGTCTTTGCCGGAAATTGACGCACTAAAAATTGTGCAATCCGGAATAGGAGCGAAGAACGGAATCAGCGAGCAGCCAAGGCGGTAGGAGCACTCTTGACCGAGCAAGCTGTTTACTAATTTGGTTCCGGCTATTGCGGAGGGTTGCGCGTGGCCTGCGAGAGATATTCGGAAGCGGCCTGGCGCAGCCGTGTCATTTTGATACTTGAGTCTTTTTCCGCGGAATCCTTGAGGATGTTCTGGACCCAGGGGAGGTTTGGGTTCTGATCGAATTTCCTGCCCAGCAGAAAGATCAGTTCGATGAATTGATATTGATCGTTTTCGCGAGTGAAGCCATAGCTGGACGCACTCCTGGTGCCATAGCGAACCAGTTCGCGAATTCCCTGATCCCCCAGCGCCTTGCAGGGACCGGGAAAAGCGTTTTTCATAAACTTGATCACCCGCTCCTCAAACTCCTCCGCGGTGGCCTGGTCGAGCGCCTGGTGTTGTTCGCGCCTTATGCGCAGGAAAGGAGAAGATCCCGAGGAGTCACCGACGCCGCGGACTTCCTGTCCAGTGTGAAGCAGCGAGACCTGGTCGGACTCGGGTTCGGGGATTCCGAAAGCACGCACCGGTCCGAAGAAGACTTCCAGTTCGTCAGCCCGGCAGTTGGAGAGATAGATCTTCAAGATGCGGGGATCGTAATAGCGAAAGAACCAGCGTTCGCCGTCCGGCAACTGGACGATCAGAAACCGGCGGAAGTGAGTGCGCAGGCTTTCCAGTCCGGACTTGGACAGAATGAACACGCCGCACGGCGCATTCCAGATGGTGCGCACCATCCAATCCAGGGTCTCCTCCTGAACCACAATCAAGTACGGAGCCAGGTCCCAATATTTCTTCTCAGCCTCGCCGACGAAAAGAGAGACTGCGGACTCCTGGCCGAGTTCCTGTACTTTCTGCGGGACGGTGGGATTGTCGTAGGCGTCGAGCAAGGCATAGAGATAGCCGCCGGCTGCGAACTTACGCAATCCGGGCGCGGAACTCGATTGAATCTGCAGAGGCTTGGAGGGACCAGTCATCTCGGCTGTTAGTGCAAACCTGGCGCGCCCGAATCCTGATAGCGCCCTGATTTCACCACCAAGGACACTAAGGTACACGAAGGAAACCCTTGAAATTTGAGCCTTCGTGCGCCTTCGTGTCCTTTGTGGTTCAAGACTTTAGAGACTACCGCCTTTTTCTGGGAGGCATTGCCATTGTTATAAACTACAAGGCCAATGACCACCAGCGGACGACAAACCGGTGTGGCTCCCCTGCTCAAAATTAGCATGGAGCTAACCCCTGGTGACCGGCGAAGTTTTCAATTTCGACGATCATTTCGAATCGGCCGCATGGAGGACTGCGAGGTTTTCGTCGATAACGACTTTGTGAGCCGCTATCACGCCGAGATAGTTTTTGAGAACGGGCGTTGGTGGGTCCGGGACCTGGGCAGCAGTAACGGGGTTTACATCGGCTCGCAGCGGGTCGAATTCACTCCCATCCAGCACGCTACCACCATCCGGCTGGGCATCTACGGTCCCGAACTCTCGCTGGAAGTCGAGCAACCATCGACGCCGGAAGCCATGCCGGCCGGAAGCCCGACGGTGCTGGCTCGCTATGTTGACCACTATTTCGGCAAGACCGCGGAGGACGAGCCCGTCGGCCAGCACACCCTGTACGTCCGGCAGGCCTTCGCCCACGTTCAGACCAAACAGAAACGCAAGTACGACAAGATCATCGCCGCCCTGATTGTGGCCATGATGATCGCGGGCAGTTACGCCTTCTATGAAGGTCTGCAGAACCGCAAGCAGAAGGCGATTGCGGAGGAACTGTTTTACTCGATGAAATCGCTGGATGTGGAGTTGGCCGAACTGGAGGGAATCGTGGCGGAAAGCCACAATCAGGCGGCTACGGAGAAACTCCAGAAATTCCGGGACCGGCGCAACGAGATCGAAAAGAACTACGACCACTTCCTGGCCACGCTCCACGTCTACAACCCCAAGCTGACCGAACAGCAGCGGCTAGTGCTGCGGGTGGCGCGCATTTTTGGCGAGTGCGAAGTGGACATGCCGCCCGACTTCGAGAGCGAAGTCAACAAATACATCAAGAAGTGGCAGTCGTCGCCCAGGTATGCGAAGGCGATCCAGACCGCCAAACAAAATGGGTACACGGCCACGATTTCGCAGGAACTGCTGGCGCAGGGGCTGCCGCCGCAGTATTTCTATTTAGCGATGCAGGAGAGCAATTTCGACCCGTACACTACCGGCCCGTTGACCAGAAAAGGCTATGCCAAAGGGATGTGGCAGTTCATACCGGAGACGGCGTTGAAGTACGGTCTGCACCTGGGTCCGCTGGTCGATCTCAGCCGGCCCGATCCGGGCGACGAGCGCGACCATTACGACAAGGCGACCAGGGCGGCCGCCCGATATCTGAAAGACTTGTACACGACCGACGCACAGGCGTCCGGGCTGCTGGTGATTGCCTGCTACAACTGGGGCGAAGACCAGATGCTTCCGCTGGTTCGCAGCATGCCGGAAAACCCGCGAGAGCGGAATTTCTGGCGATTGCTTTCTCTTCATCGAAACAAGATCCCGCAGGAAACCTATGACTACGTCTTCTACATCATTTCCGCCGCGGTGATCGGGGAGAATCCCCGGTTATTTGGATTTGATTTTGACAATCCGCTGGCGGGGTTGGACAGCAAGTGAGGTTGCGAGCTTCACAGCCTGGATGGTGGAGGCTCCGAACATTTCGATCACTTAGCTAACCGTAGTGGCTAAAGCCAGATCAGTGCCCGAGACCTTGCGGCACGACTGAAGTCGTGCCCCTCCCAAAACCGTGTCAAGGCCGGCCTCCGGTTGCGTGCTGGTTGGGGGTTGGCTTAACATCTTGCGGCCATTGTTTGGAGGTTTTCATGAGCTCAATAGCAATTCTTCCCGAAGAGAAAACACCTGGAAGCGGTCCGGTGGGGGGAGGGGACCATACCGTAAAAGAGGGGGAATGCGTTTCGTTCCTGGCGGCGAAGAACAACCTGCAGCACGACGACATCTGGAACCATCCAGCGAACGCACAATTGCATTCGGTGCGGGTCAATCCGAACGTGCTGTTCCCGGGTGACCGCATTACGATTCGGGGCATTGAGCAGAAAGTGCAGGATGGGGACGTCGATCAGCAGCATGTTTTTGAACTGTCCAGTGAAACCGTCTTCCTGCGAATGAAAGTTCTGGAGCGGGATAAGCCGCTGGGCGGGAAACCTTTCACGCTCGACATCGAAGGAGCAGCGCCCATTCAAGGCACCACAAAGGGGGACGGAACGGTGGAGGCGGAGATTCCTGCGACTGCGAGTACTGGTTCCCTGACGGTCGGCGATGGCGCGGAAATATTTCAGTTGCAGCTCAAGCTGGGCGGGCTGCATCCGGTGGCAACCGCAACCGGGGTACAGCAGAGGCTGCAGAACCTGGGATTCGATTGCGGACCGATCGACGGCAAGGTGGGTCCTCGAACCCGCGGAGCCATCCGGCTCTTTCAGGGCAGCGTTGGACTTACGATCGACGGCAAGCTCACTCCGGAGACGCGTAACAAGTTGAAGGAGCAGCACGGATGCTAACCAGGAGGCTGGGGCATGGCTGTTGATCGCGAATCCCGCGCAGCCGATCTCGACGGCTTTGCTTTGGGGGGACTGATCATTCCGCAGCCGCCCCAGCCTGTGAGCAAACCGTTGGATGTCGACGTGGCTCGAGCCGCGGCCAACAATCTGATCGTGAACGTGGTCAATCTGAATTATGAGATCCGCGAGATTGTAGCCGCGCAGGGCATTCAGTTTCACAACGCCGATACGGAAAGGCAGATCACACTGCTGGCACAGAACGATCCCACAGTGCTGCGAGAACGTGATCAGGAGACGGTTCCGACAAGTTTGCAGAACGATTTTCCGGCCGCCACGAAAGACTTCGAGGCCATCACCATCCTGGACGACAAGCACGCGGTGTTTATCAGCCACGCACAGCGGGTTGAATACCGCCTCAGCGTGGTCGAAACCAAAGACGAATTTAAGAAAGCGCTGGAGACACCGGGGATTCAGGTGGTGTATTGCGGTCATTCGAGGTTCGGACGCGGGCCGTGTTTCGGTCCGGATATCGTGATGTCTCTCGACCAGTCAGGGAACCTGGTCCGTGACTTTGCCGGGGAGAATTGGGAGACCGGCAACGATCCGGGCAAATTCGGGATTTTCCGTATGGGCGTTCCGTTCGTGGGCGTCCCGTTCGAAGAAATGGACGAACACAAGTACAAAATGCGTCCGGTGCCGACGACGCAGGCGGTAAGTCCAGCGGACATCAACAAGTTAACCGATCACAACAGCCTCAAGCCGGTTCAACTCGTGGGGACCAGATTCGAGAGCTTCATTGCCGATCCCGTGGCCGACCCTTATTGGGGCTGCAAGACCGATCACGGTGACGGAGTGCTGATGTTCGCTGATTTCATCAACAGCAAGAGTCAGCCGCTGGACCTGGGAGCGACCAATCTGCAGTGCCGTTGTCTAACGGTTCTGAGCTGCGACAGTTTTGCTCACTTCCACGAGGTGGTGCGTAAACGCAAGGGTTTCACCCGGACCGATTCAGAGGGTTTCGCCTACTTCATGGATTCTCTTTACATCAAGCCGGTTGACCGCCTGTATTTTGCCTCGCTATTCGAATACAACGTGCGCAATGACAACAAGTCCTGGTTTCCGTGGCTGGAGTTCGGAGTGAGCCAAACCAACAAGAAGTTGGTGAAAATGGCGCCGCAATTCAAACTGCAACTGAAGATGATCTGAAGGACGATGCGGCACATGAACTCTCTTAACCAGGGCATAGACTGTGCTGATGGAAACAATCTGGCGAGCTTCGCTTGCCCGCCCGGACGGGGGCGTCCGGGTCGACGTGGTTTGTGGCGACACAGGCGGTGCCGACTACCATGACTGAAGAAGAAATCCGAACCCGGGTGGCGGCGCTGGGCAAATTTGATTTCCGCGGGGCGGAAGCGCTGGCGAAAGAGCTCCTGGTAGAGGGGCGCGTACCCCTGCGGGCGCTGCAACGCCTGCTGATAATTCCGGGGAGTCCGGAACTCGGAAAAACCGAGACCCTGCTAGGCATGCTGAACGAACTCTCGATCCTTCCCTGGCTGGTGGCGGCGCGGAACCTGCAAGGAATATCTCAAACCGGCGCGCTCACTTCGGCATTTCAGGCGTATGACAATCTCGGGCAGCAAATCGTTCCCATGCTGCGCTCGATGCTGGGAAAGCGGACCGCGCTCCGGCCGCCTGATCTGGGTCCACTCGAAGTGAAGCCACCCATCATGCGCGAATGCGATCACGCTTACCTGTTGCTGCGGCGCCTTGCCAAGCCGGACGAGACGGAAACCGACAGTCACCGGTACGGCACGGCGTTTTCGCGATTGAGCGACAAGGAACGGGAGCGCCTGATTCTCGGATACGTTAAGTCGAACGAGTTCGGCGACCCGGTGGCTACAGGAACAGGCCCGGCATGACCGAGCAAGAAGTCTTCCTGCGAATCCACGAGATTTCCGAATCGGATGCGGAGATGTTGCGGCAGCTGGCGGCGGAAATTTCCTGGGAGTGCCGCGCACCTTCACGAATCGTTCTGGACAGTTGGGCAAGCAGTCCCCAGAGCCTGGGAATCCCGTGCGCTACAGTATCCACCGAACTGAAAGAACTGGCGGCCGGAGAAATGTTGCAACGTGCGGGCGCGGTTGAGCCTGGGCTGCGCGTGCAGTTCATGCAAATCGTCGTGGCCCAGCAAGTGGCATTTAGAGAACTCTTGCTGACTGTACTCGAACCTCTCTTGAAAGACCGGCATGCCGCTGGCGATACGCGTGTCTGCGATGCGGCCTACGTTCTGGTTCGGAAAATCGTGACTGTAGAGCCGGGGGAGGCCAGTAAATTCAGGGCTGAGGGCGAGTTTCTGGCGCTGGATCCGGATGAGAGGTCGAGCGAAATCAAGGAATGGATGCAGTCGAAAACCTGGGCGGAGATTTTTCCGGCGCAGTGAGCTGGGAGAAAATCACAGGAAAGATTTGTGCTTCTTGGCCCGCCTGTGAACACTCTCACCTAATAAAGAAAGTACCCGTATACCTTTCCAGCGAACCCTGAGCGATCGGATCGAGTTTTATCCGGTTGGCAGGACCACCCGACAGATTGGGCCATACCATTGCGAGGGTATAACCCTTGTCCGCCAGCAACTGAAGGCGTCTGGTAACAGTGTGCTGGGCAGGACGGTCACGGTCGTGCATCTCCGGCCAGCTCGCTCCGGGATCAGACCGTATACGGTCGGCCAAGTTGCCATTGAACTCGGGAGAGAATTCCCCTACGAAGGCGTTCGTAGTCGCATGATCGGGGATGGTAGTGGGGTCATCGGCCAAAGTCGTCTTTGCGTAGTAATGGAATTGGCGCAATTTGCCGGTCGGCAGCCTGCTCAGATCAGTGATAAAGCGGTGGCCCACCGTCGTCTTCTCTGCGAACTCTGGGTGCGCCTCGATACGATCCAAGGCTTCCTGCAAGAACGTCTTCAACACCGATTCATTCATTCTATCGTCGTTCGTAATCGGCCCAAATGGGCTTCCTGTTCGAATCAGCCATGAGGGTTCGTTCATGACTTCCCACGCGAAAATCTGATCCTTGAAGGGTACCGATACTTGTACCAGCGGTTCAAGCACTGTATCGAAAAACAGCTTGCGCTTGACCTTATCCAGAGCGACGTCTTCACGACCACCCCCGGCGCTTCGTTGCTTATCCTTGGGTACCGCAAAAAACGGAAAGTCGACCAAGGATGGAATCACCTGAAGTCCGGTCCCGCTGTCTCGAAACATCTGGAGCATCAGTTTAAAGTGGTCGGTAAAAAACGGGTGAAGCGTATCAGGAGGGTTGAACTCCCACAGGTCGCTTAGACGGCCAGAATGATCTATTGGCAGCTCAATCTTCTGGATGACTCCGTTTCCATCGACAACGAGCCCCCTTCCGTAGTTCAAGCCGTTCATCAGGATGAACCAGCGGATAACGCTGAGGCCCATGGCCTTAAATTCAGTGAGGTGCGCGGGCAAGGTCTTCTTCCATCGAGGCAGTCCGTCTGGGGACGGAAAAAAAAGAGGCCCGAAGTTCTGGCCGTAGTCGTCGAACGCCCACGCATAATTGAAGCCGACCTTCATCGGCGGGACTGCGTTATCCCCCATGCTTAGCTCCTCCTCTGCTGTTGTCAGCTCACCGGGGTGTTTCTGAGATCATCCGCACTCTGGTCATAGACCTCCCTGAGAAGTTTCATCGTCCTGTCGTCGATGGCCCCGGTGAGATCTAAGGGGGGACTGGTCAGGTGACCATAGTCCCGCTGGAATGACCGAATATTTTCCGCAGGCTCGGGCCTGATGTATCCCAGGTTGTTCAGTTTCCTTTTGCTCTCCTCTGCTTGATCCGATTCCAGTGGCTGGTCGGCCTGGAGGAAGAGGTTCAAGAGGAAGCCGAGTTCAGGATCCTGGCCCTGGTCCGGTGGGAAGCCCCAGCGGATCTTGCATGTGGCCGGGACCTCGACATCGCGCAGGGTTATGATGCCGCGTGTATCGGCCTGATCGGTGAAGGGTTTGCGTTTGCCGATGGTGATTTCGCAGGGGGCAAGCGGAATGGCTCGCCCAATGGGACTGTAGAGACGAACCTCGAACGTCTTTAGAACGATCTCACACGGTGACTTGTCAACCATGCGGTGGTAAAAGCGGCAGGCAAAAGTATCCTTCTTGTCCTCAAACTTGCGCTCTTTGTCAGGCAGGCGGTCACTGCGCCGTTTTTCACCATCGGACCAGAAGCGCTTTTTGCAGCCGGCGACGCCTTCCTTCGCCTTAGGGCAGGGCCACTTCGCAGCCAATACCTTGCTGCCGGGACGGAACAACAGCACCATCACGCGACGGTTGATGGCGTTGGCTGCGTTGCGGGCGGTCTTGTCCTTGTCCTGTTCGAAGTCGTTGTTCTCCTGTTCGGAGAAGATGAGCCGGGGATTAAACTCCCCGCAGCCCTGGAAGTCACCTTTACCTGCGGTGTCCTTGCCGCGGGCCAGAAAATCATCTTCTTTGTCCAGTTTGAAATCGGTTCCGCACAGCTTGTCCATGTAGGCCAGGAATAATTTCTTGCGAGTGTCGTGGCCGGGATTGCCGTCGGCGGCCAGTCCTTGCGAGGATTGAAACGACCGAACCGCGCTGGGGATGTCCGGAGTGCCTTGACCGCTGGAGTCCGGGGGAAAACCGAGCGCGGTCAGCATGGTCTGGATCGAAGGCGTGCCCCATTTGTCTCCCGCGGCGGGTGCGGCGAACGCACCTTGGTTGCTGTAGAGGTCTTCCCAGACTTCGTCCCGGCGAGTGAGCAGTCCATAGATGGCAGCGGCACGGCGGCCGCTGAGAAGCTTGTTGTAGTCGTCCTGGCCGACGGGATCGGCATGGCCAAAGATGGAGAGCGGCGGGAAGATAAACTGCGGCAGTTTCGGGTCGGTGCGGGGAGAGACTGGCTTCTTGTGGGCGTCGCGCAACTTTGCCAGGGCAGCGATTTCCTTGGCCACCGCAGGGAGAACAACGGACGAGTCGAAATTGAAACGAACGTCGTCCACACTCCAGCAGGCGACGGGAATCAGTCCGGCCGTAACCAGATTCTGCTCGCTCGCGGTGGACGGCCCGACCAGCACGCCGGCATCGGCCACTACGGTGTGGCTGCCTGCGACGCCGCCATCCGTGGCGCTGTGTACCGCTCCAGAATCCTGGTTGCCCGCCATATCACCCTAAATGTGATTGATCTCCGCTGCTAACAACCGTGGACAGTTTTCAGCTTGGCCTGGGTCAGAGGACCAATCTTGCCGTCGACCGTCAGGCCGTTCTCACACTGAAATTCTTCTACTGCGCTATGGAACTCATCCGGGTCAACCTTATCGATGGAACCCCGGTAGTAGCCCAGGTTGGCCAGTCGCGCCATCTGCCCGGAAGGCTGGTCCACCGGATTCAAGTCGCCAATGCGAATCGTGAGTAATCTTTCGAAAGGTATTTCGGAGTCGTGCAACTGGAGCTTGTCTTTTATCCGAAGCGACGCGTTGTGCGCCTTCTTGGAAATTTTTTGCTGGAGTTTTCCCTTGCCGTCAGAGGTCAGGGTAAAAGTGTCGGAGTCAACCACCAGGTCACAGGGGGTATTGGCGATGGGGTCGTCGTACTCGCGGCGCAGCTCCAGCTTCAAAAACAGAGGCTTGGTGAGCACTTCGAAAGTGTGCTGGTTGTCGGCCGGGCGCGAGTACTCTTTTGCGGTCTTGTCGGGGACGAACACTTTGTCGCCCGGAAGAAGCACGTGGGGATTTTCACGCTTCTGCTTCAACTCGGCATTTTGAGGATGATTCCAGATCGGGGTGAAGTCCGGAAAACCATAGTCCAGCGCGATGCCCGAAAGATGCTCGCCCTGCTGTACTTCGTGGAACGCCACAATTTGCTCCATTATTAAGGCAGTTCGGATCTAGTCCTAGCTGGCTGACAAATGAACGCCGCAGATAAAGCTAGCCGCAGCGGCTAAAGGCGCAGTGCTTCAGCCTTTAACGGCACGACTGAAGTCGTGCCCTTCCCGCATCGGGCTCCGCGCATCGGGCTCTTCCCGCATCGGGCCTTCCCACATCGCCTCTCCCACATCGCCTCTCTCACATCGCCTCTCTCAAATCGTTCCCTTCCCCAGTTCTTCCCGCATCGTATCTTTTCCGGGTTCGCGCTCTTGCCTGAAGGCATAACCATTCGGGACTCGTCGGTTCATCCGCCGATCATGACCGTGAACTCTCCCAGCACGATCACTCCACCGTGGACAGTCATGTCTCCGATGCGGGCGGCGGGCAAAAAGCCGATCATCACAGACGTGGAGCCCATGGCAATCATGTCGGGCGGGCCGACGCAAATCGCCATGTCAGTTACCCGAGCAGCGGGCAAGAAGCCGATGAGCACCGTGGGGCAGCCGGGTGCAACGATGGGGCCGCCAACGTGAGGCACGAGCACAGTTACCATGGGGCACACATGCATGTCAGTGAGCCGTGCTGCTGGAGGCATCGCCTGCGGTCTCCTTTCGTGAGTTCAGAAATCTACTCGCATCCGTTTACTTTGGCTTCCAAACCGATTGATCCAGGTTGGGGAACGTGACCTTGCAGGTGCCAGGGTCGATGCCGTCGACGCGCGCAAACCCTTTTCCGTCGAGTGTACCTTCGGCCACGGTCGATCCGTCGGGCAGCGTGATCTTGTATTTCTCGCCGGGAACAGGATTGCCTTCCGTGTCCACCAGCTTGATTTCAATCCAATGCGGCTTCTTCTCCTCGCCGGTCGCGGCCTGTTTACTGGGATTGAAGGGAGTGATTGGGGTGGACCCGTACTTCCCTTGCTGGCTTTGTATTTGCTCCGCCTTGAGCTGAGCCATTTCTCCGGGGTCAGCCTTGTCGGCCTCTTCGGCTGCCTTGGGGCTGGTGGGTGGAACCAGGGAACAGGGTGTTCCGGTGCCGGCCGGAGAACCGGGGCCAGAGTTGATGTTCACCAGCGAACCCATGATCGTGATGATTGCACTCGAAGTCAGAGTCACGCCCACGGGATCGACGACTACGCTGTTGCCACCGCACTTGAGCGTGATCCCCATGGGGGCTTCAATCACGACGGTCATTCCGGCCTTCAGATAAAGCGCCTGGCTGACGTGTTCCGAGTGGTTGCCGTTAAACTGTTCCGCCACATCGCCCGTCACTTTCAGCGATTGGGTGCCATCCACGGCGATGGCCTGTTTGCCGCTAACCTTCAGGTGATGGTCGCGGCCGAGCGACTGGACGTAGTCACGATCGATGGTTTCGTGATGATCGTTCTTGACGTGCTCAAACCGGTCCTGTTCAACGATCAGGTGAAGATCTTTGGTCACCGTTTCGTATTCGTTGTTCTTGACCCGGATGTCGAGATTCTTCTCGGCGTGCATGAAGATCTGCTCGTCACCCTTCTTATCTTCGAAGCGGAACTCGTTGAAACCTCCGCCTCCCTTGGAAGAGTAGGACTTGAATGTGCTCTTGGTCTGCTCATCCGGGAGAGTGTAAGGCGGCATGTTGTCGGCGTTGTAAACCCGCCCGGTGATGATGGGGCGGTCGGGATCGCCTTCGAGGAAACTGACAATCACTTCCTGGGTGATGCGCGGGATCCACATGGCACCCCAGTTTTTCCCCGCCCAGGGCTGGGAGACGCGAATCCAGCAGGAGCTGTTGTCATCCTTTTTGCCAACGCGGTCCCAGAAGAATTGCACCTTCACCCGGCCATATTTGTCGGTCCAGATTTCCTCGCCGGACTTCCCTACCACCACGGCGGTCTGGGGACCCTGGACGAGAGGTTTGGGGGTAACGCGCGGCGGGCGGAACGGAGTCGCCGTGGGAATACACACGAAATGGTTGGAGTAGTGAGAGCCGGCGCCTTCGTCGCCAAAGGTGTAGCTTTCTCCCACCGAAGCCACGTGTCGAACCTCGGTCAGGAGGTAGTTGGTGTTCAGATCGTCGCGATAATGTTCCTCCAGATCGAAGGTGTAGCCGGACATGAATCCGCGACAGCCACCCGCTCCGGTGATCACTTTGTGACTGGCTTCCTCCTCCTGCATGTAGATCTTGGTTAGCTCACTCGCCTGGCTCTGATTCAGATAGATGCCGGGGTAGTCGTAGACCTCGTAGGTGCTGTTCTGCGCGACGCTGACGACCGTGGGCTCGCCAGCCAAAAGACTGGTGCCGGGGGTCTCGAAGTTGTAATCGGTCAAAGAATACTTCCCGGTTCGCAGCTCCTGCTCCACCTGAAAACTGGAAATCACATCTTCCGCTTGCAGAACGCCGACGCTGGCGTTGAAGTGCGCCTTTCCCTGGTCCGGGCAAGCCTGGTGGGCGGTGTGGGAGTTGGCCACCATCATCGTGTGCTTGCCGTTCTCGTGCTGAAAGAAATAGAAAATGCCGTGCTGCTCCATCAGGCGTGAAACAAAATTGAAATCGGTCTCGCGGTACTGGACGCAGTATTCACGCGGCTCAAAACTGCCGGTGATGGAGACTTTGAAATTGGTGAAACCACGATCCTTGAACACCTTCTGGATGATGTCGGGGATCGTCATGTTCTGGAAAATCCGGCAATCGGCATTGCGGGTGAGAAACCAAAGCCAGGGAACGACCTCCATCTGATAGTGGGTGAAGCGGACATCCGAGCCGCTCTGGGCGAAGCGGCTGACAAAGCCGTTGAAGTAGCGTTCCTTGTCTTCGGGAAGGGCGATTCTCAGAGTGACGTTTTGTCCGACGATGTCTTTGAAAGAGATGTTGCTCTTTTCGGAGAGCAGCTCGAGATTGAAGCGGAATAACCGCGAGATGCCCTCGTCACCATGGAAACTCTGCAGAAGAAATACGTCGTCGCCCAAGGGCGTATCGACCGCGATCAGCCGATTCTGCTGTGTGTAGGCCATAAGTTCGCCGCTACCACAGTGCTTCGTAGTTCACGAAGAATTTCGCGTGAGGCGGATCGCCCAAACTTTCGACGATCGTTCTCAGGCGATCGTTCTCACGCGATCGTTCTCACGGGCACAGATTCTTTGAGACTAACTTCCCGACGGGCGGGGACGCCCGTCGCTCCATCGAGTAGAGTTGGTGTAGTGACGGGCGTCCCCGCCCGTCCCAGCCGGCTAATTATAGACAAACTCGCCGTTGGCCCCGATGCCGACATGGATCGCACTCACCTTTTCGCCTTCAGCCATATGGCCAAGAAGCTGTCGGGAAATGTCGGGCAAGAGCGAGTTACTCAGGATGTTGTCCACGTTGCGGGCCCCGCTTTCGACTTCGGTGCAACGGCGCGCCACCTCGTCGACCAGCGTGTCGTCGCAGGTCAGGGTTATCTTGTGATTCTCCAGAATGCGACGTTGAATCTTGGCCAGCTTCAGGTTGATGATCTTCTTCAGGGCCTCATCTCTTACCGGGAAATATGGGATGACCACCATGCGCCCCAGGAAAGCGGGCTTGAAGATTTTGTTCAGCTCAGGCTTCAGCGTCTGCACCAAGGCCGACGCACTGGGGGTGGTTTCCGGGTCGGCGCAAAGTTTGGTCAACTGGTCGGTGCAGGCGTTGGTGGTCAATATAATAATGTTGTTCTTGAAATCGATTTCGCGGCCTTCACCATCCTCCATCATGCCGCGGTCGAATACCTGGTAGAACAGTTCGAGCACGTCGGGATGGGCCTTTTCTACCTCGTCCAACAACACCACAGAATAAGGACGGCGTCGGACCGCTTCGGTCAGCACTCCACCTTCGCCGTATCCCACATATCCGGGAGGCGAACCCTTCAATGTGGAAACGGTATGGGCCTCCTGAAATTCGGACATATTGATGGTGATCAGGTTGTGCTCGCCGCCGTAAAGAAGATCCGACAGGGCCAGCGCGGTCTCGGTCTTGCCCACGCCGCTCGGGCCCACCAGCATGAATACTCCGACGGGTTTGTTGGGATCATCCAGGCTGGCTCGCGATGTCTGAATCCGCTGGCTGATCACCTCCAGAGCGTAGGTTTGGCCGATCACCCGGTTGCCCAGCATCTTTTGCAAGGAGAGAATCGTATCGATCTCATCCTTCATCATCTTTCCGACCGGTATTCCGGTCCAGGCGGAGATCACTTCACCGATGATCTTGGCGTCGACGCAGACACGGATCAGGCCAGCTTCACCCTGCAGTTGCGAAAGCTGATCTTCAAGACCTGAAAGTTGAGCCCGCAGTTCCGCCGGAACGGGCTCGGCCACGGCGGTAGAAATCGAAATGCGCGCCGAGACCGCGCCGCCGCCATCCGCGGGTTGTCCATTTCCTCCGGCGCCTCCGGAAGGACCGGCGCCATCGCCCGGCTCGCCGCCTTCCAGCTTGGTGCGAATTTCGCGAATCTGAACCACGAGATCACGTTCCTTGTCCCAACGCTCCCGCAGTTTTGTCATGCGATCTTCGGCTTCCGCCTTCAGCTTGCGAATCTCTTCCAACCTTTCGCTGTGATCGACACCCACCGCGGACTCGCGGCCCAGGATGCGCTGCTGGACTTCATAGTCGTCGATCTGGCGGACTGCGTCTTCGATCGCGGGAGGCGTGGTGTTTTGCCCCAGAGCCAGGCGCGCGCACGCGGTGTCGAGCACACTGACTGCTTTATCGGGAAGTTGGCGGCCGGCAAGGTAGCGATGAGAGAGGCGAACTCCGGCGGCAACGGCTTCATCGAGTATGCGGACCTTGTGGTGCTTTTCCAGTGCGGAGACAATGCCACGCATCATCACCATGCACTGCATCTCCGTCGGTTCCTCCACCTTCACTACCTGGAAGCGACGGGCCAGAGCGGCATCTTTCTCAAAGTATTTCTTGTACTCTGACCAGGTGGTGGCGGCGATGGTGCGCAACTCGCCTCGCGCCAGCGCGGGCTTGAGCAGGTTGGCAGCGTCATTCTGTCCGGCTTGTCCGCCGGCGCCGATCATGGTGTGGGCTTCGTCGATAAAAAGGACGATCGGCGTGGGCGAGGCTTTCACTTCCTCGATCAATCCCTTCAGCCGGTTTTCAAATTCACCTTTCACGCCGGCGCCAGCCTGTAACAGAGCCAGATCAAGCGTGCGGATGGTTACGTTTTTCAGAACCGGGGGAACGTCGCCCTGGGCGACGCGGAGAGCGAATCCCTCGACCACAGCCGTCTTTCCTACGCCCGCCTCGCCGGTGAGGATGGGGTTGTTTTGCCGGCGCCGGGTCAGGATATCCACGATCTGGCGGATTTCGAGATCACGGCCGAGAACCGGATCAATCTTTCCCTTGCGAGCATTCTCAGTGAGATTGACGGTGTATTGATCGAGGTTGGGAGTCTTTCCACCGGCCCGTCTGACGGTTTCTTCGGCGCCGCCAGGCTCTTCCGCGGCGATCCCGTGAGTCTCCTCATGAGATTCGGCCACGATGGCGGAGAAATCCTTGCGCAGCGACTCGGCCTGGATCTTCTGAAATTCGCGGCTGACGTCGCGCATGATGCGCGACAACTCCGGTTCAGAGACCAGGGCCAGGATTGTGAAGCCGGTCCGCACATTGGCGGCGTTGAAGTCGATGGACCCGACCGTCCATGCGGATTTCAGCATTTCCAGAACGCTCGGACTGAGCGCCGGGGTGCGTGCGTTTCCCGATTTCAACTTATCGAGGCTGCGCATCAGCTCGGCCGAGAGGCGCGATTTATCCACGCCAAAATGCTGCGTGATGCGGGCGAAGTCCCCGTCGGTCTGATCCAGAAGCTTGGTCAGATAGTGTTCGATCTCGATGTCGTAATGGGTGCGGGAGACACATAGCCCGGCCGCAGCCTCGAGTGCCGAGCGTGATTCGTGGTTCAACTTGCCAATCAGTGATTTCAGATTCAGACCCATACTCCCTCCGATCAAAAGCGCAGGATGGTGTCTTCCGGATCCCTGGAAAGTGGTTCTGATTTCAGCCACGAAACCCAGCCGAGTTTTGGAAGCTGGCCCTCGGCGCCGACTTCGCAGCGCGGCACTTCGTCACGCTTCATAATCAGCTGGATTTCAAAATCGACTTCATCGTTGGAAAAAAACTTGGTCATCGCCTTCAACGGCTCATAGGCAGCGCCGCCGGGAAGAAAATCCTGATAACGCTCCAGCGTCAAAGGCCCCAGCCGGACGCACACTCGTGACTGCTGGTCCCAGACTTCGTCCCCCACGATGGCGCCGCCGCCCAGCTGTTCCGGGATGCTCTCGCCCTCGTTCATGCGGGACAGAGTGGCGCGATCGAGACGGTACCACGCTCCGGCAAATTGTTCGACCTCCACCGGGACGTCGAAATAATCACTGAGGATCTGTTCCAGCGCGGCTGCCGAGCGCGACTGGAGGCCCAGCATTCCCACATAGTGCAGTAGAGCCAGGTCAGGTACGGCCTGGCGATGGAGAAGTCCGGGAGTGCCTAATCCGATGAGATCGAAAAGGTGGTGCGTGAATCGATCTTCTTCCCCCAGGTAATACGTGACCGGAAAGCGATACTTTTCCCAGGCCCGATAAAAAAGAGAGACCATGCGATGGTTAAAAATATTCAGGAATGAGGCAAAACTGGTGTCCTTCTCGCGAAGACGTTCCAGGATCAGCTCGGTGTAGCAATAGGGAAGAACTCCCATGTGCCCGGTCAGGCCCATGAAGTTCACCGTCATCTGGGCGGGAGCGTGATCGCGATACGCAAAATCCTGAATCTGGCTGGCGGGAAATACCAGGCGATTGTTGGCGCGAAAATGCACGGCTTCGTCTTCCGGATTGGAAAACCGGCCCACCGGAAGGCCCTTGCGCAGCCAATGCAGCAAGGTCACCGCCTGGAAAAATTCGAACGAACAAGGATCGTCTTGCAAAGTCTGTGCGATCGGACTCTCGCTTAGACCAGGATCCTGCGTCCCGCCCGGGGTTGCCATTCGTGCACCACGTCCTTTCTCTGAGGAGTCGTCACAACCAACTGGGTGAAGCTGTTCAGCGATGCGCTAATGCCGAGGAACCGTTCGATGATACTGGCAAACAGGTAAACTCCGCCGCCTACAAACTGGTCCTCGTCCAATTCCAACTCGACCCGCAGCCCGCGGGCAAAGGAAATGCCGTCCCACGACGAGACGCGGGCGAAGTGGCGCCGGCTGCGCACGCGAAGAATACTGTCGATGACGTTCTGCGAGTACGCCGATCTCCCGAAATCGTACAGCCGGAGAATTTCCTGCAGCGCGTCCTTGCCTTGTTGCGGCGCGTCCTTTCCCGCCTCCGGCTCCTGGCTATCTCCTTCGATAAGCGAGAGGTAGTTGAGCGACAGATGGGAGATCAGGCGCCAGAATGCGCTCTTGCCGACCGGCGGACGGATGGGTTGCGTGGGCTTGCGCCGAGCCACGATCCGCTTGAGCGAGGATGCACCTTCCATCTCGAAGTCGCCGTCCTCGTTGCCAAAGGGCAGGCGCGAGGGCAGATCGCGGTTGGTACAGGTCGTCCGGATAGACAAAATATTGGCGTCCGGGCTGATGGGCTGCGAAGACAAATCCACCAGCGAGAGGAACATGTCGGTTCCCTCATCGTTGGGGCGATTGGAAACGCGGCGGCGGGCCAGCCAATAGCATTGCTCCTGGCCGCCCCGGCCGGAATGCTTGAGCGAGTAGAACGGCTCAAAGTTCAAGGTCTGCTGGGTGGCGGTATTGATGCCGCTGACCTCGTCGACGGAAAAGACTTCGGTCGCATACTGCCGCCGCACGTCCGGCACAATCTGATACTCATACCTGCGCTGGCTCAACTGGATGGGCTCGGCGACCTGGGTAAACAGGTTCACCACTGGGGTGCAACCCAGGCGGAAGGTCTTTTTTGACAGTTCCAGTTCCAAACGCTCGCGGCGATTGTCGCCTTCCGCTTCCGAAATGAGAAAAATGAACTCGACAGCGTCCTTGAAGCCGTTCGCCCAGATTGACTCCAGACCCGTAAGGTCCACGAAGAAAAACTTTTCCGGGAAACTAAAATATTCCATCAGGAGACGATGTCCGGCCAAGGAACGCGGCGCGTATGGCACCATTCCTTCCTTGTCGGAGAAACCCACCGCCTGCAGCGCCGAAGCGGGCAGGGTTACAGGCCTGACTTTGGAGCCCGGAGTCGGGTCGCGGACAATAATCCGGTTGAGCTTGCTTAACAAACACTCGTAAAGCGTGTTGATCAGGCCGCTTTCGCCATCGAGGAAGAAGCGCAGGCGATCAATCTTCAACTGCTTGAAGACTACATCGGGAGCACAGCGCAATTCGATTCGTATCGCGCCCGAGGAATCGCTGGCCTTTACTGGCGGCTGAAGGCGGCTGGGAACCTTCCATTCGCCGGCGGTGACGGTAAGCGGCCATAACACGTTGTCATAGCAGGTCCGAAAGGTGCACGGAACGCCTCCCACGGGGCGCGAGTAAAGGTTCGAATTCCGCTCGATGAGCAAGCCCGTGGTCATCTTGCCCTTTTCGGGGTCGGGCTCAAACTCGACGATCGACATCGAAGGAATGGGGCGAATCAGCTGTGGGTAGACGACCGTAAGAAGAGATTCGGTGATCTCGGGAAAGTCGTCATCAATCTTGAGATGCACACGCGCCGCAAGAAAGGCGAACGCTTCCAGCAGTCGCTCGACGTGGGGATCCTCGCACTTGGTGGGCTCGAGCACGAGGCGGGCGGCAACCTTGGGATTCTTTTCCGCGAACTGGGCGGACATCTTGCGCAGGTAGTCCAGTTCGCGCTCGTAATAGAGCAGGAGGTCATCCCGCATTCGCGCCTCCGGACAGCCGGCAGATGCCACTTTTCAATTCAATGAAGGTATCGAACGAAACCGGCTCGGGCGCGGGATCCATCAGCAAAAGACCTTCGATGCGCACCCTCAGCTCCTGAATCCCCGATGCCGAGGAATCGAGCGGAACGATGCGGACGCTCCCCAGGCGCGGCTCGAACAGCTTGACCGTGGCCAGCAGCTGGCGAAGGATTTTCGCCTGGTCGCCGGCGTTACCGATGGCATAGCTGGACAAATCCTGCAGACCGTAGCAGTAGAGCGAGCGATTGACTTCCTTCAAAGATTCGTGGGGCTCGGGAAAAATACGCCGGGTATTGAGCAGCCACTCCAGGTCGCGGCGGACCGCGCTTTTCATGAGGCGCACGGATTGCGAGCGGCTCAGAGGGGCTTCGACCTGAGAGCCTGCTTCCCTGTCGATGAGCCGATCCAACACCGAGAGCGTGACGCTGACGTCGCCTTGATTTCGCGCCATGGTCTACCCTGACGATCCCAGCGCCCGGACCGGATCCAGGCGGCAGATGCGTTCGAAAAGTTTTTGCCGTTCATTGGCGTTTCCCTGGACCTTCTTGCTTACCGTCATGACTGTAGCCAGGGCAGCCGCGACCAGCTCTTTCTCTTCCCAGTCGTCGAGCTTGTGGGCTTCAATGGAGCCCATCAAGTCTTCGAGAAGAGGCTGCGCAATCGCGTCCTTGCCCGCCGAGACGCAGAGTTGCACGAGTTGAAGCGTGCGCTGGAACCGTCCCCGGCCGGAACGCTGGCGTGCGATTTCCAACCGCATGATCTGAAAGGCTCGTTCGGCTTCGCCTGCTTTGAGGGCTTCCTGGGCCGAAGCGTAACTGTCGGGAGCTTTTGCCGGCCAGGAGGCCGCGGCCGGTTGGCCATTGCTCGCGCCCGGATTTTCAGCCCCTTCCGCGGGTGCGGCGTCTTTCACGGGGGCTGCGACCAGCTGTTTGAGCCAGACGCGAGTCTCAGGATTGGCGGCTGCGGTGTCGTCCAGCAAACTGGCATCGAGCAATTCGGGAAGATCGTTGATCAGCACTCGCAGTTCGGAGCGGATCGCGTCCGCGATGGGGACATATTCATTTCCCAACCCGGTCAACGCCTCTACCACCAGCCGTTGCAAGTCCAGCCAGGCGCGGCTACAGGGCATGGCCATAGCGGTCTCGGCCAGCTCCAGCAGTTCACTCCATTTCTGGGTGAGCGCGAGCCGCTTGAGTTGCTGGCGCAGTTCGGTGGGCGGCGCTTCAAGCATGGTGGCATCGCCGAGTTTGGCGGCAGCCCGCAGTTCGCCCCAACGCAATCCGCGCATCATCAAATAAGGAGCCGGACTATAGGGTTCGCGTTTGCGCAGGAAGGCAGCGGCTTTGGACACTCTATCCACAGCGTCGCGGCGGTCAACCGGCTCAGCACTCGCCATCGCCATTGCGACCGGGACCGGCACACCTGCGGCAGCTTCGCTGCCTGCACCCTCGGGTACGGCGGCTGGTGCGGCAGGGGGCGGTTCGGGGGCCACGACCACCGGATCGGGTTCTATTTCTCTCTTCTTTTGCAGCAACTGATGTATGGTGTGCCGAACTTCCTCGATCGCCGCTTTCATTTTGCCGAAGGAGGGAGCCGAGTTACCAAACTTGGCGGTGCACAGTTCGTCCAGCTGTTGCACAGCCGCGAGCGCTGCGTCCAGGTCTTTTTCGGTCTGAAGATAAAACGCCTTGGGAGTTTCGGCGAAAGCCTTGTCGAAGGCCTCGGGTGCAAGCTTGCCTTCGGCGATTTTCTTGGCCCGCGCTTTCTTGTCCTTGTCGTTCGTTGCCTGCTCTTCGTAGCCGACCAGCTTGGAGTCCTTGTACTTGAGCAGGTCGTAGCCGGCACGTACGATGGGAACGGTCTTGACGGGAATTTCAAGCGAGGCACCGAGCCATTCCAGAGGGCCGACTCGCAGCTCGAGATCGCCATCTTCAATCGGCGGATACAGAGTTTCCCAAAACGTGCCGATCAGCGCATGACAGAACGTAAGACCCTGTTGCAGGCCGGAAAAGCCTTCCGTACGGAGCAACGCATCGGTGAGCCAGGCTGCGAGTTGCAGATCCTTGGTGCGCGTGGCCAGGGCTTCCTGGGTCATGCGGATGACCCCGGAATAATCTCCGATTTTTCGTTCGTGCTGCCAGTCTCCCTGGTTCAAGTCGTCGTCCTGGCGGCGGGCTTCCCTGATTTTGTCGTAGAGCAGGAGCTTGTTGTCGTAGCGGAGGTCGGCTCCACTGGGATTGTCACCGGCAATCGGGGTAAGCAGGTCTGCACGCAGCGGCATGAGGCGATTTACCAGGTCAGTCTAGCTCGCCGCGGGAGTAGCGATCTGGGCTACAGCAAACTCCAGCGAGCGTATTTCGAGGAACGGAACTTCTTCACCATCCAACAGCAAGATCTTCTGTCCCGACGGATACTCTTTTCCTTCATCGTCGGCGACCCAGTCCGTAACTCGCCCCAGCCAAACGGATTCGTTTGGATTCTTCCAGGAATAGGGATAAATCGCCGGGATCAGCACTTCACCGAGTTCGGTGCCCTTGAATGAGGGTCCGGTCTTAACAAATGCAGGAGTCCACAGCGTGTCGCGCAGACGGCGCGGCGGCTCCATTTCCACCGAGGCAATATGTTCAAAAGGAATCCAGAGATAGGCGCCCGCCGCGAACACTTCGAGACGGGCACCCACGTCGGGATCGGCGTCCCGCAAAGACTGGAAGGGCCGACCGTTCAGCTTACCGGAAGGGGAAGTCGAAGGCTCCTTGGAAAACTCCTGCTTTTCAAAAACCTGGTGGCGAGTCTCTTCCGCGTGCAGCGCAGCATAGTACAGGACCGCACCCATTTGTGTCTGGTCGTCCCCCTGCGCCAGCACGCCCAACTGTTTTTCAGCCCGAGCGTAGTCACCGGAGAAACAAAGCAGTTCGAACAGGAAGGTACGTTGCGCGACATCGCCGGGGTGCTCGCGAAGATAGTCCGTGAGCACCTTCTGCGCTTCCCTTACCCGTCCTTCATCGAACAGCTGTTTCGCGGTCACGTGGTTAGGCACCTAATACGTCCGGAGCTGCGTACCCCGGTTTGAGGGTTTCGAGATCGTAACCCGCGGACAAAGCGCCATCGAGCGTTCCGTCGTCTTTTTCTGCCCGGTATGCGACTTCGACCGCCTGGAAGCCGAAGCTCACCGATTCCACCGGATTTTCGTTGCTGCCCGACAGCTGCACGGAAGTGATCAGCGCATCTTTCAGAAAGATGCGGAAGTAGTCCTGCTGGCTGTCCGCAACCGGCTTGTCATAAAGGATGTAAACCTTATCCAGAATGTCACCGGAGGCGCAATGATCAGCCAGTTTAGGGCTGGTCTTGTCGAGCACCTTCATGACTGTCAGGTTGCTAAAGTCGGCGCGGCCCGCTTTGGCCTCTTTGCCGGAGGCCCCGGCGCCATAGGTTGAGGTTTGGCTCACGCCCCAGCTAAACGAAAGAATGTCAATGTGATTCGGTTTGCTGGTGCTTGGCCCTTCGACACCGTCGATGTAGAGATATGCATTAACAGCCACAGTTCGCTCCTTTCCTCCGGAAAGACGGAGGCAGACTACAGTTTGAAAGATGGACCGGCTACTTTGCAGGCGCCGGCAGATCAGCAACCAGCCGCAGCGACACCGTCAGCTCTTCCAGTTGGAAGTGCGGACGCAAGAACGCTACAGCACGATAACAACCTGGCTTCCCCGGTATTTCCGACACATCGATCCGCGCCTCCCGCAGAGGAGCCCTTGCCTTGGCTTCGACAGACGCAGTGTCATCGGGAACCACGTAACGAGTAATCCAGCGGTTCAAAAATGCCTCCGCTTCGGTACGGGACATGAAGCTCCCGATCTTGTCGCGCATCATGGCCTTCAGGTAATGCGCGAACCTGGAAACCGCCATGATGTAGGGGATCTGTGCCGACAGACGGGCATTGGCGTTCGCCGAATCCGTATCGTAGGTCTTCGGCTTTTGCGCCGACTGCACGCTGAAGAAAGCCGCGTAGTCGGTGCCTTTGCAGTGAACCAGAGGAACGAAGCCCAGATCGGCAAGTTCCTTTTCCCGGCGGTCAGTGATGGGGATTTCGGTGGGACATTTCAGCGCGAGATCTCCCTCGTCGGTGTAGAAGTTGTGGGTGGGGAGACCTTCGACCAGGCCTCCACCTTCCACGCCGCGCATGGCCACGCACATGCCATACATGGCGAAGGAATTTGTCATCCGGGTTCCGAGCGAGTAGGCGGCGTTCATCCACAGATACTTGGAGTGATCGGTGCCATCCACGTGCTCTTCGTAGCTGAACTCGTCGATGGGCTTCGTCTCCTTGCCGTAAGGAAGCCGCGACAAGGTTCTGGGCAAACACAGCGCCACATAACGTGAGTCTTCGCTTTGACGGAACGACTTCCACTTCGCATATTCCGTGCTGTCGAAAATCTTGGCCAGGTCGCGGGGAGCATCGAGCTGGGTAAAGCTCTCGAGGTTGAGTAACGCCGGGTCTGCGGCGCTGATGAATGGAGCGTGCGCCTGCGCCGCCACGTGAGAAATGCCTTCCAGCAGCGCCAGGTCCTCGGGATGTTTTCCAAACTCATAGTCGCCAATCAGCGCGCCGAAGGGAGCGCCGCCAAAAACGCCGTACTCTTCTTCGTAGACTTTCTTGAAGAGCGCGCTCTGATCGAACTCCGGCGCCTTTTCGATATCTCTGAGCAAGTCCTTCTTGGTGACATTGAGCACGCGAATCTTGAGCTGGGTGCCGGTTTCGCTGTGATCGAGAAGATGCTTCAAACCTCGCCACGAGCCTTCCAGCTTCTGGAAAGCCGCGTGATGCATGATTTCGTTCAGCTGAATCGATAGCAGGTGATCGATCTGGGCGATGCGGGCGTTAATCATCATCTCCGCATCTTTGGCCACGGTCATGGAACCATCGAGAACCTGGGCGACGAACTCTTTCACCAGATTCTTTCCGCGTTCCTTGGCAGTGGTGTCCTTGCCGAATCGGCCCTGCTCGACAATCTGGTCGAGCAGACCCTTGTCCTGAGTTTCTACGGTTGCAGCCGCCGGGGCCTGTTGCGCCTGGGTTGGATTAGCCATTGGACCCTCCCTCTTTCGGTCCCATCTCGCCCTTCAGTTTGTCCAGTTTTTCGGTATTGCCGACCGCGTCGAGCAGGATCTCTTCCAATTTGTCATTGCCCTGTAGAGTCCCGCGCAAATCAGCGAGCCGAGTACGCAGATCGAGCAATTCCTTTAAAGGTTTCACCTGGCGGGCAACATTGGCGGGTTCGAAATCGTCCATCTTCTTGAAGTTCAGATTGACCTTGAGCTGAGGAGCATTGGCGTCATCACTGAGCTTGTTCTCCACCGCGAAGGATAAGTGCGGCTTCATTCCTTCCAGCACCGAATCGAAATTGTCAGGATTCACTTCTACGAATTTTCGATCCTTCATTCTGGGTAGCGGTTGCTCCGGCTGGCCAGAGAAGTCTCCCAGCACACCGACGACAAATGGCAGTTCCTTGATCTCGATGGCGCCGCCAATCTCTACGTCGTATGTAATCTGAACCCGAGGAGGGCGAACGCGATCCAACTTGTGTTGCGCACTTTGTCGACCCATATGAACTCCCTTCTTCGACTCGAAGTTGCTAGCGTGGTCGTGCTCCGCACATCATATGCGAGATATGGATTTCCCGGGCGAAGGGAAAACCGAGGACACCAACGGGGGGCAGGTGTCGTAAATATAGGGTGGGCTCTTCCCTCCCCAATCCACGTGGAGGTTGTGTATATCACCAGCATCCTCCGCAGTCAAGGCCAGTCCTGAGTTTTCAGCGGATTTCGGCCGTGGACGGGAGAGGCGGACGGGTCGGGCAACTACAACAACCGCAAAAGCGACGGGCGAGGGCGCCCGCCCCACACCAGCTCCCGGCAAAGGCTGCAAAGGATTTCGCGAGCCAGCGGTAGGAACAGGGTTCGGTCAGCAGGCATGTTCTTGACTTATAGGGGAGGCAATCTGATAATCGGCCCGGGGAAAGCATTCAGTGCGCACCGCGAATGTGGGAAAACGCGGTGGTTTGAGCCGCGGAGCCTCCGAATGGCAAAATTGACGGGCACGATCCGCATCACGACCAAGGCCGGATCCGATAAGTCAGGAGCCCACTTTGAGGTTGCCTTCGTGCCGTATTCCGGCCGGGTAAGCGCCCAACCGGTGCACGTTTCCACGAACGACGACCTGGTACAGTTCCTGATCGGTATCCGCCTGAGCGAGGATGAGGCGGCGCGGTGGGCGGGAAGAGCACGCTCGGAGGGGGTTGTCCTGATCCCCAGCATTGAGAGAACCGAAGACCAGCTGAAGGATAGCGGACTGCTCCAATAGACAATCTTCGGTTTCGATCCCTTCGCACCAGCTTTGCGTCGCGAGGATCCGAACGTAGCCGCCTAAATTACCATCTGCAGGAATTACCTATGCCTACCAATCTGACATACTACGTTCTCGAAGGCCTGCTGGTCGGTGTTAGTGGCGCTCGAATGTTTCACATTTTAGCGTTATCCGGTGGAGCGGGAGGCAGCACCAAAAAATCCGTCACCGACGCCGTCAACAACCCCTATATGGAAGCCCTGAAAACAAAGGGCGCGGCAGCCTCTAAGGGTCATGTTCACGGCGGCCCCCTGCCTCCCGGCAAATATGTTGTTCACACCCCCGCTCATCACCCACACCTCGGCTTGTCCGCGCGACTCGATCATCCCCGGTTTCGCCCAATGGGTCGAGATGGCTTCTACATTCACGGACGGGGACCACACGGGAGCGATGGCTGTATTGTTCCGCTCGACAAGGCACAGTTCAACGACCTGATGAAGGCTCTAACAGACTCTCACGGCGGAACGCTCGTGGTAGAAGAAACCTCCGACGGTACACGTTTTGCTTAGCGAGACTTTTTAAGTTTCATACATTCCGTTTGTTGGTGTTCACCACCGCCCTTTAAGCGCGCTGAGCGGCTCGGCCATCGACTGGAATCTCACCAACCTGACTGCATCCTGACTCTTCAGCCAGACCAGCGGCATCAGCCCGTTTTCCAGAATTTTCCCTGCGGCGCGTTCGGTGAGCAGCGCTTCGGCGCAGGACTTGAGTTCGGAATCGCCGTCCTGGTGGTAAACGTGGAGGGGCAATCCGTCGATCTCCGAATGGGTGCCTGGGCGCATCTGCCACCCATCCTCGCTGAAAGACTGCGCCAGTAGCAGGGCGCAGGCGAATGCCGGGTTCCCCCATAGGTAGTCTTCGTGCGCGGGAGTATCCGGCATCTCTTCGAAGGAAAATGACTCTACCGGGTCGGTGGTCCCACCGTACGGAAGGCGCAGCAGGAAGCGAGGCAGGGCCAGTCCGATGTATCCGACTTCCGGAAGCCGGCGCAGGCCGGCCCAGGCTGCGATGTCCTCGGCTTCCCCTTTCCATTTCCAGTCTTCAGGATAGGGTGTTTCTGCAAAAGACTCGCAGCCGACGGCGCGGGGACTGGCTCCTGCGATGAACGGGGCCCCGGCCGCGCTCGCAATCTGAGCCAGACGGACAAGGGTGGAGGCATCCTCGCGAGTGGGGCCGAACTGGTAGTTGCCCACGATCAGTGCCCACGGCTCGGCGCCGGGTGCGCCAACACTGCGATCGACCAGCAGACGAAAAAGGCCGGTTGAGCCCAGGTCGTTCGAATTCACGTCGTTCGAATGCAGGTCGTTTGAATGCAGATATGGAGAATTCCGGAGATCGGCGACCAGCTCCGGCTTTGAGACGTCAATCAGATAAAGCTTGAGCTGCGAATCGGTTTCCAGGCGACGCACGAGCAGAAAGACTGCGCGCCACGCCGCCTCCAGAGCCTGGAACGCAGGGAAGTGCAACAGCGCACGCATTTGACAGCCCAGGGCGCGGTCAATCACCGCGAGCACTTCTGGCTGGCGCGAATCGGGCACAGCCGCCAGGTGGGGCTCGGTTACGCGCCGGACGAAGCGCTCAAGTTCGTCGGGAACGCGGGGACGCGGCGATTCTCGATGGCTGCTGGTCGTTCGTCGTTGGTCGTTGGTCGTTGGCCCCGAACCAGAACGGCCAGTCGCTTCTTCAGGCGTCGCGTGTTCACTCGTTGCTTCTTCGATAACGGCGTCGAGAAAACTTCCCGACGGCACGAGTTTGGGATCAGAAACCACTGGCATCCGAGGAGGCTCCGGCGAGGTTTTCGAAGTGGGAGCCAGTCCGAGTTCTTCCGCGGCCGCGGCGAAAGTGGCGGGGTCGTTCAGCCGGATTCTGACCTCCAGCAGACGACGAAACATCCCGGCGCGTTCGACGATCCGGTCCGGGTGGAAGTCGTCGAGCTCAGAAAATTTCAAACCCGGCGAACCGCTCTCGCCTCCCGCAGGCAGTTTTATCTCCGGATGAAACTTTGCCAGAACCTCTTCAAAGTTGTCGCGGTCGACCAGGACGGCGCGACGGTTGGCCAGAGCAGAACCAATCTCCAGGATTCCACGACTCTCCCGCCCGCTGAAATCTCCCAGGATAGCAATGCAGAAAGGGGTTTCCGGGTCGGTGGCCTCGCGCAAGGTTGCGGTGCCGGGCTCGACCTCAAGCATGACCCCTCCGAGGTTGGACGGCGAGCGCAAGAAGTTTTCTTTCGGTTACGTAAACTGAGGCGGCATTGTGGGCCTGTATTGGGCTGAAGTCAAGCCGGGCGGGCGTCGGACCTCGGGCGTCAGGCTTCGGACACCACGCATCGGGCATCGGGCGGTTCGAATACGACGCATAGAAAACTGTCGAGCTTCGCTCGACATGGACGGCCGGGGGCGGCCGTCCCCACGTGGGCGGTGGTTGGCTGCCGTCCGAAGTCTGACGCCTGAGGTCCGGGGTCCGACGCCAGACGCCTGTTTGCTTCGCGGCATGGGAATTGTTATTGTGGGCACCCGGCTGGGGATCTTATGAAGCAACTACAGCCCGTCATCTGGAGCAAGGGGACTTTCCTGACCCCGCAGCATCTTCAAGTGCAGGACAGGTTTATTGAGGATTCGCTCAACTTCCGCTTGCAGTCCTTGAAATATTGCGCCTGGGGGTTCAGCGAACTCACCGTCGACCAGGAAATGCTGACCGAAGGACAGTTTCTGGTTTCGCGGGCGAAGGGAATCTTTCCCGATGGGTTGCTGTTTGACGTTCCGGGCGCGGATCCGCCGCCACCCTCCAAATCCATCGTGGAGTTTTTTGAACCCGGGGTCAAGAGCGTGGACGTCTACCTGACGATTCCTGACTATCGCGAACGTGGGATGAATGTTTCCCTCGCACAGCGTGAGGGCAGCTCACGCTACTCCGCCGAGGTGACGCAGTTTCGTGACGAGAATAACGGCGTCAGCGAAAAACCGATTCAGATCGCGCGCAAGAATTTGCGTTTCCTGGTAGAAGGCGACAGCCGCCAGGGCTATTCGGTGTTGCGTACCGCGAACGTCGAGAAAACCGATGCCGGGACCTTCAGCCTTAACCCGCGCTTCGTGCCTCCGCTATTGAACGTCAATGCCAGCGAATATCTGGTAGGTATTTTGCGCGGCATGATCGAAATTTTGTCTTCGAAAAGCAGCCAGCTGTCGGGCTCACGACGGCAGAAGAACCTGAGCCTGGCGGAATTTACTGCTGCCGACATTGCCGACTTCTGGCTGCTGTACACGGTGAATGCTCACTTTCCGGTTTTCAACCACATGTTTTCGGCGAAGAACGGGCATCCTGAAGAGCTCTACGCAGCGATGGTCTCGCTGGGCGGATCGCTGACTACCTTTTCGCTGAAGATGCATCCTCGCGATCTGCCTCTGTACGACCACGATAATCTGGGGCGGGTCTTCTCGGACCTGGATGACAGGTTGCGGGGTCTGCTGGAGACAGTTGTGCCCACGAATGTGGTGTCGCTCCCGCTGAACCGGGTGAAGAATTTCATCTATTCCACTGCGCTGAATGACGAAAAGTACTTTGCCGGAGCGCGGATGTTTCTTGCCATGTCAGCAGACGCGAAAGAAGAAGAACTCATCAAGAAAGCACCCCAGTTGCTGAAGATGGGCTCGAGCGCACAGGTAGAACATCTGATCAACCAGGCTCTTCCGGGACTGCAACTCACGCATGTTCCTAATCCTCCCGCGGCGATTCCGGTGAAGCTGAAGTACCAGTATTTCAGCATCAATCAGGGTGGGGACGCGTGGGAGGGAGTGCGCCGGGCCCGTAACCTGGCTGCATTTGTGCCCGGGGACCTGCCGAATCCGGAACTCGAACTGCTCATTCTTTTGCCCCAGAAAAATTAGACCTGCCCAGATGGGGTGGGCGAGACGCCCACCCGACAGCCGGCGGGCCTGCCCTGAGCGTAGCCGAAGGGACGCCGGCGCCACGGAACCCACGTGGGGACAGCCGCCCTCGGCTGTCCTGCGGAGCCACGCTCCGCGGTTTCTTCGCGCGAAGACGATCGAGCTGCGCTCGACCTGGACGGCCGGGGGCGGCCGTCCCCACGCGGTCTCAGTCTCAATGGGGTTTCAGGGCGAAATAGAGCACCAGCGCGATAGCCAGTATCAGTACCACATTCACCACAATGATCAGCGGCAGGTAGGATACGGGACTCTTTGCCGGGGGCGCGGGCGCGGGTAACTTCGGCGCAGCAATCGGTGGAACCGCAAGCGGCGGAACCTGCGGCATCTGGGCGTGCGGCATCGGCGGAGCGTGAGGCATTGGCGGAGCATGGGGCATTTGTGGGGCGGGGG
>Ga0209068_10000078_pt1 | contig 57851 bp, 46 predicted proteins | sample ColStrG_CSR_2012_FD_187200 | JGI IMG/M metagenome (GOLD analysis project Ga0209068, IMG submission 187200) | Freshwater sediment microbial communities in response to fracking from Pennsylvania, USA - Cold Stream Run_MetaG_CSR_2012 (SPAdes)... | ecosystem: Environmental > Aquatic > Freshwater >...
ATACGATACCACTCCATAAACTCCAACGCAGGCCAGCAGCAATGCAATCCCGGCAATTGACGCAACCACCGCCGCGTTCAGCCGCGGTTGCGCCACAGCATCGCTTAGTAGCTGATCCATCGTCTCGATCTTGCCTACCGACTGACGCGGATCCGCCTGGTATACCTGCTCGCGGATCGAGTTTGCGAGTTGCTCCGGCACCTTCGTCCGCACCATAAAGTAGCGATGCCAACCGCCATTGGTGCTCGCAGGCCAGTAGACGACCGGTCCAGGCTCCGCCGCGATCGCTCCAGATATCCCTCGCACATCGGCAACCACCCCCACAATCTCGTGCGCCTGGCCATCCAAGAGCAGATGATGTCCGATTGGATTTCCCTGCGGCATAAACTCACGCACCAATGCATCGTTCACGAGTACCGGTGGCACTGTCGAGACCTGGTCCGCTGCGGTAAACGCTCTCCCTGTCAGCAATGGCGTCCCGATCGCCACCAGCAGATTCCCGGCGATATTCCGGATTTCCGCGCTGACTGCCGGCTGATTGGCAACCTGCGGCAGCCAGTCCGCGTTGAAGCTGCCGCGCACATGAAAATCGGTCACTGGCGGCGCACTGATCTGCCCCGCAGCCTCTACTCCAGGGAGATTTTCAATTCGTTGTTGCACGTCGTTGTAGAAATTGGCTACCGCTTCGGGCGTCGTGTCCCACGGCAACAGCACCCGAACCGTCAGCAGGTGTTCCGGCTCAAATCCCAGTGGCTGCTTCATCAAGTTCCACAGCGACTCCGCCAGAAGCGACGCACCAACCAGCAGCACAAGAGACAGACCTACCTGCACCCCCACCAGGACGCTGCGCAACCAGTTGCCGGATGATCCTCCGAGGCGTGTCTCACCCTGCTTGAGCGCCGAATGCAACTGCACCTTCTGTGTTTCCAGCACCGGAATCACTCCGAACACGATTCCAGTTGCCACCGAAACCAGCAGAGCGACCCCAATAACAATCCCGTCCATGTGAATCGTGCCCGGTTGCCCCAGAATTCCCGGCAGGCTGGTAGCGGCGATGCGAGTCAGCACAAATGCCAGGAGGATTCCCGTACCGCCGCCCGCCAACGCAAGCAGCACACTCTCCACACAAAACTGAAAAGCCACGCGCCGTCCCGAGGCACCCAACGCCCGCCTTAGAGCGACCTCTCGCTGCCGAGTCGTCGCCCGAGACAAGAGCAGGTTGGCCACATTGATGCAAGCGATCATCAGCAGCAGCGCAGACGCGATCAGCAAGGCAACCAGTGCCGGTTGCACGTTACCGTACCGGTCCTCGCGCAGCGTCTCGCTCGTGAACCTCCACGCGCCGTCGCTAGACGGATACTCCCTCCTGAGCTGCTCCCCGATCCGATCCAGATCGCTCTGAGCTTGCGCCCGAGTTACGCCCGACCGCAACCTACCAAATACAATGATGTCGCGTAGTCCGTCGCCCCGATCATTGCCCCAGTTATTGGGAGTAAACTGCGCCGCGTGCCAGAGGTCAACGCCTCCCGGCGCAGAAAAACCTCGCGGCATCACGCCCACAATCGTCGCCGTCTGCTGATCCAGCTTCACTTGTTCTCCGATTATGTTCGGATCGCCTCCAAAGAGCCGCTGCCATCCCGGATAACTCAGCACCAAGGTCTGCGGTGCATGCGGCACGTCGTCTTTCGCATTGAATACCCGCCCTAGCATCGGCGCTGTGGCGAAGACATCCCAGAATCCTACATTCGCTCCCGCTCCCTTCACGTAGATGGGCAATTTCTTTCCCGCAATCAGGGTGCTCTCGTCGAAGTAAAATAACGCCAGACTGGAGAGGCTCCGGTTTCTCGCTTCAATGTCATAGAATCGCGGACCCGTCATCAGCCCCCCAGCCGACCGCCCGGTAATCCGTGTGTCGTGAATCGCGACAATTCTCTCCGACTGTGGATAGGGCAAGCTTCTGAGCAGCGTCGAATACACCACCGTGAACATCGTTGTCGTCGCCGCAATCCCCAGTGCCATCGTCAACACCACGACGAACGTGAACCCCAGCGAACGCCTCATCTGTCGTAGCGAAAATCGTATGTCCTGCGCCAGATATTCCAGCAAGGGCAACCCTTCCTCTGCGTGGTATTGCTCTCGGATCGCCTCCAAAGAGCCAAGTTTCAACCGCGCCTGCCTCCTCGCCTCTTCCTCGCTCATTCCAGCTTGTATATTGGCTTCCGCCTCGCGCGCTACGTAGTCTTCCAACTCTTCACGCAGCCTTTGATCACCGTGCCGGCCAGTAACAAAATTGCGCAGACGGATCAGGCATCGACTGAGAGTCTTCATGCCAGATCCTCCGCTTTCACCTCGAAGAATCGGGCAATGATTGCCGCCTTCTGCTCCCAGTCGTGCTTCTCGGTTTCGAGGAGCTTGCGACCCGCGCGTGTCAGCTTGTAGAACCGGGCACGACGGTTGTTTTCTGAGGGGCCCCATTCTGATGCAATCGCCCCTTCTTGCTCTAGTCTCAGGAGGACTGGATAAAGTGTTCCCTGATTGACAAAAAGGATGTCTCCACTAATCTGCTCGATACGCCGGGCAATGCCATATCCGTGGAGTTCCCCCATGACATCTAGGGTCTTCAGCACCATCAGCGCCAGCGTTCCCGGTTGTACGTCCTTTTTCGCTTTCATAACCCTGGTGCCGTCACGCCTTAAATTTTGGTTACCAACAGGAGCATCTCACAGTCCCATTGGGAAAACAACAGAACCGGTAAAAGGGACCAACAGTTCGAATCACCCATCCCTTGGCAGTTTCAGGTCACAATCCTGTGTACCGGGTTGCTGCCTGCCATTAGGTGTAGTCGAGAAGTCCCTTGGTTCGCGCATTATCGCCGAAGCACTCATCGAAGATTGGTAACGGGAAGTCGGCATAGCGGAAGTAATCTGTGCGATTCTAGCCTTGCGTTGATCCCGTATGGCGGTCAATCCGGAAACAGATTAACACCTTTAAGTTAGGTGCTTATGCGTTGAAGCCCAAGTTGTTTAAGGCGTGGTGCGGCGCTGAAGCGCCGCACCACCTGATTCCCCACGCAGCCCCAGTGGGGGACTTCCCGTATTTTTCAACTTCCACAGGCGAGTTAGAATCCAAACATCAGGAGGATTTCTATGCCCACGATTACTACGAAAGACGGTACGCAGATTTATTACAAGGACTGGGGTTCCGGACAACCTGTTGTTTTCAGTCACGGTTGGCCGCTGAGCGCGGACGCTTGGGAAGACCAGATGTTGTTTCTGGCCGATCGCGGCTACCGCTGCATTGCGCATGACCGGCGGGGTCATGGGCGATCCGGTCAGCCTTGGGATGGTAATGACATGAACACCTACGCTGACGATTTGGCGGACCTCGTGGAAGCGCTTGATCTGAAGGACGCGGTCCACGTTGGCCATTCGACGGGGGGCGGTGAAGTGGCTCGCTACATTGGACGGCATGGCACGAAGCGCGTCGCGAAGGCCGTTTTGATTGGCGCGGTGACGCCGCTGATGCTGAAGACGCCCGCGAATCCAGGGGGCTTGCCGATTGAAGTGTTCGACGAGATTCGTCACCACGTATATAACGACCGCTCGCAATTCTTCAAGGATCTGCCCATGGCTTTTTACGGTGCCAACCGTTCGGGTGCTCGTGTTTCGCAGGGCTTGATGGACTCCTTCTGGTTGCAAGGGATGCAGGGAGGGTTCAAAAGCATTGTGGATTGCATCAAGGCGTTTTCGGAGACGGACTTTACCGAGGATCTGAAGAAGTTTGACGTGCCAACCCTGATTTTGCATGGCGACGACGACCAGATCGTACCGATTGGAGCGTCGGCTCATGCCGCTGCCAAACTGATTAAGGGAGCGACGCTGAAGGTATATCCGGGCTTGCCGCACGGCATGTGCTCCACGCACAAGGAGCTGATCAACGTGGACCTGCACGGGTTTCTGAAGCACAGCGTTCAGGTTGCTGCGTAAAAAGCTGTCGCAGCTTAGCGAGCCGCGGGGGGAATTGCGCCCGCGGCTTCTTTTTGCGCCAGGCGCATCACGGAGCCGTCGGCAATTTTATAGTCTTTGTAGTCGATGGTCAGAGTGGCCTGGCCGCCCAGGCGGATCAGCGAGACGGATTTATTCTGCTGCGGCAGCCAAAAGCCATCTACTTTGGTGTAGACGTGGTGGATATCACTCTTCTTGGTCCAGAACGAAGGGCTCTTGGCGGGTTCGACTTCAATTCTACTTACTGCGAAATCTTTGGCGTCGATCCAGACTTTCCCTCGATAGAGAAACTTACTGGGAACTTTTGGTTCCACTTGTAGAACATAGTTCGAAGTGGCTCCGTCGGTTTCGTACCCTGCCATGGTGAAGTTGTAGTTGTCGGAGTTGAGCGCGGTGTGGGCGCGATTGTCGGCCGTCATGGCTTCCTGCTCGCCCTCCAGCATTTTGGTGAACACGCGGTCGAGAATGATCTTCGATCCCGTCTGCGAAATGACGGTGAACTGCTTGGAATCCGGTGCGCGATAGACCACGTTGACCGTCATCTCAGCCTCGCGGCTGCTGGGGAATCCTCGATACTGCAGATGGTAGGTACGGGTGCTCTGGAAGCCCTGGAGGGCATCGGCGCGCTCCAGATTTCTTCGAACCATTTGGCGGACGACTTCATCGACGGGGAGCGGCGGCTGAGATTGCACGACTGATTGGCTCGCCTTATCTTCTGGAAGGGCGATCGGCGAAAAAAGCGCAAGGAGGCCCAGCAGAGACACCGCGACGAGCGCTTTTCGGTTCATGCTCGGGTTCATGTTGACCACCCTCTCCTAGTGCGCTAGCGTGGCCGAAGAAATTTTTGGCGAACGACTCAATGGACGGACGGTTCTTCCATTGGGAGAAAGTCCGCGGTCATACGCCGCATAAACTTTCTCGAACACCGCGTCCCAGGAGACGGCCAAGGCCGATGCCCGGGCTGCCTGCCGCATGCGCTCCCGTAGTTCGGGATTCGCCATCAACCTGCGGACGGCGTTGGCGAACTCGGCGGCATTCGCGGCTACGAATCCAGTCTCTCCATGTCGAACGATGAACTTGGGCCCGCCCTCATTTGTTACAACAGCTGGCACGTTAGATGCCAAAGCCTCGAGGACAACATTGCCAAACGTATCCGTCCGCGAGGGGAACGCGAATACGTCCATGTTGGCATAAGCGGAGGCAAGCGCCTCTCCTTTAAGTACACCTGCGAAATCGGCGTATTGCAAGTTTTGGCGCAACCAAGGTTCCTCGGCGCCTTGACCTACGACCAAGAAACGAAAGTCTTTTTCGCCTGCAGCCAGCAGTGCACGCTGCAGTTCGACCAGGAAGCGGACGTCTTTTTCCACCGTGATTCGCCCAACGTAACCGATGGTAAAAGGCTTCGTATCGGCGCTGCGCTTCGATCCATTGAAAAGAGTGGTATCAACGCCACGGCCCATGAGGGAGCAGGATTTGTGGGTGGAATCTTCCAGGAGTCCGACGAGCTCTGGGTTCGGGGCGAATAATATGCGCGCGATGTGGTAAAAACGTGCCGTTGCCAGGAAGCTTCCGGTACGAATTTTCGCGCCTAACGAAGCCTGCCATCGAGCGGGGAACCGGCGTAGGAGCTTGGCGGCGCGCATTTCCGCGTATTCGTGAACATTGGTGTGCCAGGAAGCAGCCAGAGGAATCCGCAACTGGTGAGCGAGGAGCGCTCCCATGATTCCGAGGTCGCTCGGTCCTGTGATGTGCACGACATCCGGTTGGAATTCCTTCACTGCCGCTTTCACTTCGTGGTAATAGCGCCAGTACAGCAAATCGAAATCGTGATTCTTATCCAGGTAAAACGAAGGCCATTGGCGTTTGCGTTCGAGATGCTGCACTGAGCCGTCTCGCCAATCGCGGTTTACCCCTGCGGCGTGAACAGCGAGCATGGGTAATTCACGCTTCTGGGCAAACGCCGTGAATTGACGGCTGGTATTGGCGACGCCGTCGACCTCGTAGTAGGCATCCGGGAAAAACGCTACTCGCAGGGACTGCAAGTTCATGACGCCACTCCGTATTCCTGATGCGGGCGCGACTCCATCTCTTGCTCTTGCGCCGCGCGGTTAAGAACGTACTTGAAGGCTTGCCGGACTGGCTTTTGCTCGAACAAGCGAAAGCCCGCGAAAATCGCTTCAATGAACACTGGCGGCTTCTTCCACAGAGCGGAAACCGGTTGCACCGACCCGTCACTTGCGGGATGAAATACGCGGTCATCCCAACGGCGAACGCCTCTTGGGGCTTTCGGATCGAACCGAATGACGTCCAGCAGCGTCTGGATATTGCGGAGCGGCATCGGCTCGGCGTATTGCGGCATGAATAGGATGTGACTCTCGCGCTGGCGCCGGATTTGGTGGACGAACTCTGGGAAGGTTCCGGCCCGCGTCATATTTAGAACAGCATTCGGCTCGCAGCCATGGCGGTCGCCGCCTGAAATCAGAAGCTGATTCCATCCGGCGGCGAGTTCCACCACTTCCCTGTTCTCCGGCCAGGTGCGCACGCCGGAGAGTTCGAGCGCGTGTATGAACTGTCCGTTCCGTTGCAGAAACGCACTGAGCTGCTGGCGGTGGCGTTGCTGGCCAACGCCGACTAAGTCCCAGAGAGGATGGTTGAGAATGACCAGAACATCTGGATCGTCGTGAAGCGCCGCCAGCAGGTCGCGGGCGACCGCGGGCCGCGGGTCGGCGGTGCAGCGCGCGAGGTCAGCCATGATGTTCGCCGCACTATTGGACGGAAGGTTGTGGACGCCGAGATGGAACACAGCATCTTCGAAGGGCAACGTCCACTCGGTCGACACCGGGACGTGGCGCGTTTCTGGAACAATGCGCAACAAGACCGGAGCCTCGATATTGTCATGGTCGGTGATGGAAACCATTGCCTGCAGGTTCAAAGACGCTTCAATTTGCCTGCGCTCCAGATCGAAAGCGGCACGCGCAGGAAGCGGCGGAGTCCAGTAACCTTGGCAAAGATCGGGCATGACACCCGAAATGCTTTCGCAGTAGCGCATCCGCGCATTCAGGAGCCAATTGATCAGTGGCTTGTTGCGCACGTACTTGAGGATGAAGCTCAAGCTCTCGCGGGAGTGGTCGGTGTGGCTGTGAAGCGATACGCCGCTCGTGAAGGAGCGGGCCGCATCCGGCTCTTTCCAAAGGCAGGTCAGTGTGCTGCGCAACATTCCTCCTCGGACAGCGAGTTTTCGAGGAGAGTATCGCCAAACAACATGAAAGGAAGGTTACGTTTAGAACATTTCCCTGCAAATTTGTTTTTTAACCGGGCTGTCACAAATCGTTCATGGAAGACGTTTATAGTCGGCGTATGGCATCCAGCGTGGCGACGGCAAGCACCGGCCCTGCGGTCCGCAAGGCGCCGTCGCTCGTGGGCGCGATCGCTGGAATCGCCCGCCATCCGGGCGATTTGGTCTGGCAGCGCTGGAATTGGAAGGCTGCCCTATTAAGCATTCTGTTCCGCGCTCCCATCTTTGTTGTGGCCAGTCTTCGTGCGGGATGGCGTGAAACTTTGGCGGTGTTTTTGGCTGAATCTGTTTACTGCGCTGGTACAGCCGGATTCTACGGAGCTCTTGTCGAAGCCATCCGCGAGGCGCGGCCGCAATGGCTCACGGGACTGACGATTGCCTTTCTACTCCCCGCTCTTATGCAGGCGGTGGAGTACGCGGTTCACTGGCTGAGGGGAACCCATCATTTACACGCAGTCCTGATCGGATCGGTCATCGTCAGCGTGCTGTCGTCGTTGTTCAATTGGTTTGCGATGAAGCGAGGCACGCTGTTGGTCGGGGAAGACGGTGTCTCTTTCGGGAGCGATCTGAAGCGGCTGCCGCTGCTGGCAGTGAGCTTTCTCATCAGCGGGCCACGCTGGGTTTATCGCAGGATGTCCGGTTATCTATTTCCGCAGGTCGATTCCGCGCCTGTTCTCGCATCGGAATACAAGGAGCGGCACCCTTGAAAACTTTGCACATCACCAACTACTGGCACGACACCTCCGGCGGTATCGCGCGGTTTTACACTGCGTTGCTGGAGACCGCCAACCGGCGTAGGCAGGAAATGTGCCTCGTGGTTCCATCGGCAAAAACTTGGACCGAGATGGTTGGCGAATTCGGCAAGGTGTACCACGTGGCCGCTCCCAGCGCCCCTCTCAACTCCCAATATCGCGTACTCTACCCAACACAGTTTCTGAGTCCTGGCAGCCCATTGCAGCAGATTTTGGCTGAGGAGCAACCGGACTTGGTCGAGATTTGCGACAAATATAGTTTGAACTACCTCGGTGCGCTGTTGCGACTAGGACTGCTGCGGGGAGTGGATTTTAAGCCCGTTGTGGTCGCTCAGAGTTGTGAGCGCATGGACGATAATTTTGACTCCTACATCACCTCGACAACTCTCGGCAGGAAGTTTTCCTCGTTTTACATGCGATGGCTGTATTTCCACTTTTTTGACCATCACATCGCGAACTCGCACTACACCGCAGAGGAGCTGCGTCCGGCATCGCAGGGTCACCCAGTGCAACGCGGTGTATGGGTGCGGACTCCGGGCGTGGATGTTGAACGATTTTCGTCGACGTTGCGATCCGAGGTTGTCCGCCAGCAACTCGTCACACAGTCGGGCGCAGGTCGCGACAGCGTGCTCCTTCTTTACGCAGGGCGCCTTGTGCCGGAAAAGAACCTGCCCCTGCTCGTCGAGGTCGCGCGCGAACTTGCCCAGGATGGCGAGCGCGACTTTCGCTTGCTAATTGCGGGTAGCGGCATGGAACTGGATCGACTGCGCAAACTGGCTGCGGAGCGCGCCCCCGGCAAGGTCACGTTTGTAGGCCATATCTCAAGCCGCGAGCAATTGGCCAGCCTGTACGCCAACTGCGACGTCTTTGTTCACCCGAATCCTCGCGAACCCTTTGGCATCGCACCCCTCGAGGCGATGGCTTCGGGATTGGCCCTGGTAGCACCAAATTCAGGCGGAGTGCTCTCCTACGCGAATCAGGAAAACGCGTGGCTGGCGGATGCCGGCAAGCCCGCGGAATTTGCCGCGGCGGTGCGGCAAGCATCGCGTCAAACCGCTGGACGCCAAGCCAAACTGGATCGTGCCCTTGAAACGGCGAGTTCGTTCCGTTGGGAGAACGTCGTCGACTCTTTGTTCTCTCTCTACGACGACATGGTAGCAGTTGCCCAAGGCTCGGCGTTACAGGAGCCGCCGCTTTTTTTCTCGACCAACGGCACGGCATCGGGAAACCGCTTCACGCGGGTACTTGGTGAGACGGCAAAGAAGTCATTTGCAGCCGCCGCGCGCTGGAATCTGGTGCCGCCTCCGCCTCCGACCGCGAATCCCCGCTAGAGCTTTGTCCGCTTGAACGGGGGTTGGAAGTTGTGCCTGCTCCGTTATATGCTCGGCAGGTGCAACCTGTGCCGCAACGACACCGGTCCCCGACTGCCGGGCTTCTACTTGGGCTCATCCTGACGTTAGCCGCTGTGGTGGCGTACTCCTACTACATCACCACGCAAATTCGAGGCTTGCGCCGATTGCAAAGCGAGTTGGCGGATCGAAACCGCAAGGATTCTCTTCAACTGCTGCGCATTCAAAACGACCTCAACTCCGCGGCCCTCGCGATGCGAGATATGCTGGACCGCGACGAACCGTATCCACTCGCGGCGTGGTCGGCGCAATTTCAGCGCCTGCATGGCGACTTGGACGACGCGCTTCGTCGCGAAGAACAGGTAGCTGTCGCGCAGAGCTCCCCGGAACAACGAGAGTATTTGCGCAGTTCACTGACGCAATTCTGGGATGCGACGGAACGGACATTTGCTCTAGCTCGAAGCGGCAAGGAGGCGGACGCCCGCGCGGAAATTCGCCTGTCACTGCAAGCGCGCCTGGCCGCCATCAATACTGCGGTTGCCCGGTTACTGATCCAGAACAATGAGAGTGAAGAGCAGGCAGGAGAGCGCATCGGCGAAATCTACGCCCGCGTGCAGCGGCAAGTTTACTTCTTTCTGACCGCTACTCTCATAGCGATCTTGCTGACCAGTCTCTACGTGATCCAATCCAACCGGCAGCTGTTTGCGCAACTCGCTACGCTCTCCGAGCAGCGCAGCGAACTGGCGCAAAAGCTGATTGCAACCCAGGAATCCGTGCTGCTGCACATCTCCCGCGAGCTGCATGACGAATTTGGACAGATTCTGACGGCAATCGGCGCCATGCTGAGCCGCGCGGGCAATCACGCGCCGGAAGGATCGACGCTGCGCGCCGATTTGCGCGAGGTTGCCGAAATTGCGCAGTCCTCACTGAACAAAGTGCGCAGTCTTTCGCAGGCGCTGCATCCAGTGATGCTCGACGAAGCGGGGCTGGTCAGTACCATTGAGTGGTATCTTCCGGTAGTGGAGCGGCAGACGGGGATCAAAGTCTGGTATGAGAAATCAGGGCTGCCATTTACGGTCGAAAGCAACGAAGCCGTGCACACCTACCGTATTCTGCAGGAGGCACTGAACAATGTAGTGCGGCATGCGGGAGTGAAGGAAGCTTGGGTGCGGCTACAATTCAGGTCACACTCGTTGCGATTGGAAATAGAAGATCATGGGAATGGATTTGTTCCCGGGCGCGGGAAGCAGGGCATAGGATTGGTTGCGATGCGCGAGCGCGCCGAACTGCTGAGCGGAGTTCTCTTGTTCCAGAAACCGTTGGATGGCGGAACGCTGGTGCAGTTAAACGTGCCTCGTGACGTGTTATCGGGAGCCACACCGCCAGGCAGTGCAGTTTTGGAGAAGCAACAGGAGCCTCATGTCTGACAAAATCTCTGTTTTATTGGTGGACGATCATAGTCTGGTTCGGAGAGGGTTCCGACGAATCCTGGAAGACGCCCCGGATATCAATGTTGTGGGAGAAGCCAGCGACGGTGCGGAAGCTGTGCGGATGGCAAAGAAACTGAAGCCGCAACTCATTGTCATGGACTGCGCGCTTCCGGGAATGAACGGCTTGGCGGCTACGAGAGAAATCCTGGCGGCGAACGCTGAAATCGCAGTGCTGATGTTAAGCATGCACTCGGAAGAGACTTGGGTGAACCAGGCTCTCGATGCAGGCGCGCGCGGCTATATTCTGAAGAGCGCCATCGACCTTGAACTCGTGACGGCTATTCGACGGGTCATGGCCGGGGAGATAGTTTTGGATCCGCAGGTCGAACGATTCGACACGCTGAAGGGTGAGCGCGGCACCGGGCTAACTCCACGGGAATTACAGGTCCTGCAATTGATCGTCGACGGAAAATCCAACAAAGAGATTGCCACGCAGCTCGATCTCAGTGCGAACACGGTGGCGGTGCATCGCGCCAATATCATGACCGCCTTGAATATTCACAAGACGGCGGAACTGGTTGTCTATGCCATACGGAACGGTCTGGTCAACGTCCCGTGATGCAGGATTGGGTCCTGAATTGATCGATCGGTGTTTTATAGACCGAAGACGGTTCCTACACGTGCTGGCGGGAGCAACGGGTACCGCCGCGCTTACTCCCAACTTGTTCGCCGCTGCTGCGCCCGCCGCGCCCGATCCCGGGTTCCGTCTCGTTGACGTTACAGGCCAAGCGGGCCTGTATTTCCAGCACAACAGCGGCGCTTATGGGGGCAAACTGCTGCCCGAAACCCTTGGCTCCGGGTGTGCATTTCTGGACTACGATGCCGACGGTTGGCTGGACATTCTGCTGGTCAACAGCATGGACTGGCCGGGCCACAAGAAGCAGCGTTCCACGCTCCAGCTTTACCGTAACAATCGCGATGGCACGTTCACGGATGTGACGAAGCATGCCGGCCTTGATGTTGAAATGTACGGTATGGGCGTGGCAGTCGGGGACTACAACAACGACGGCTTCCCTGACATTCTGATCACTTGCGTGGGCCAGAATCGGCTGTTTCGAAACACCGGAAAGGGCACTTTCGTCGATGCAACGCAGGCAGCTGGCCTTGGCAACCGCATGGGATTCAGCACGTCCGCCATCTGGTTCGACTACGATCGGGACGGCAAGCTCGACCTTTTTGTTTGTAACTATGTGAAGTGGTCGACGGAACACGACGTCTTTTGCAGCCTGGATGGCAAACATAAATCGTACTGCACGCCCGAAGCCTATCGGGGGCAGACTTGCTGGCTGTTCCATAATCGGGGCAACGGAACCTTTGAGGATGTAACCGCAACGAGTGGAGTCTTCGATAGCAGTTCCAAAGCGCTCGGTGTTGCATTGCTCGACTACGATCAGGACGGCTGGCCAGATCTGTTGGTCGCCAATGACACGCAGCCCAACAAACTCTATCGCAATCTGCACAACGGGACCTTCCAGGATATCGCGGTAGATGCGGGCCTCGCGTTCAGCAGCGAAGGAAAAGCGCGCGCGGGGATGGGCGTAGACGCTGCGGATTTTGATAATTCCGGCAAGACTGGTATTGCCATCACCAATTTCGACAATGAAATGATCGGACTCTACCGTCCGCTGCCCAAAGGTGGATACGAAGATGTCGCGATCGCGTCGGGTGTTGGAATGCCGTCGAAAGGCACTCTGGGCTTCGGCTGTGCATTTCTGGATGCCGATCTTGACGGCCTTTTGGACTTAGTCGTCACCAACGGACACATTGATGAAACCGTACGCAATATTCGCGGCAATGTCGGATATGCGCAATCGCCGCAGTTGTTTTTGAACTCCGCAGCGAACGGAAGGCATTCGTTTCGCGACGTCGCCGCCGATCTTGGCGACGGCTTTCGCCAGCCCAAGGTCGGACGCGGCCTGGCGTACGGTGATTTTGACCGCGACGGCGATCTCGATATTTTGATCACCACCAACAACGGCCCGGCTTACCTCTACCGCAACGATCAACAGGCGGGAAACAAGAGCATCCGCTTTCGTCTCACCGGCACGCAATCGAACCGGGATGCCATCGGATCCTCTGTTCGCATCGAGTATGGCGGCATCTCGCAAACGCGGGTTGTCAAAGGCGGGTCGAGCTACCTTTCGCAATCGGAACTGGCCGTCACCTTCGGCATCGGGAAGCGGGACAGGATCGACCGCGCCCTCGTTCAATGGCCCAATGGACGCACCGAGGAATTCAAGAACCTCTCCACGGGCCGCGCCTACAACTGCGTCGAAAGCAAGGGCATCGTCTAGCCCTAGTATTTTTCCACTATTGCAGCAGCCCTCTCCAGGAGCTAAGTTGCTTGAGGTTCATCAAGCTAGTGGGACAGCGTCGCCCGCTGTCGTTGCTCCAAAATCCACGTCGGAGATCCCCCAGATGATTCGCGCGCACAAGGTTGCAACTTTCGCACCAGCCCTCCTCGTTTTCACGATTGTTCTGGCTCAAGCTGATACCACCCCCGCCAGCGGAAAGTCCGTGACCGTGAAAGGCTACGTTCTGGATTCCGCGTGTGCCTTTACGAAAGGCCTCAAGAAGCCGATCAGCTCGGATTGCGCCGTCGCGTGCGCCAAGGGCGGATCGCCGCTAGTCATTCTCACTCCCGCTGGTGAGATTTATTGGCCGATCGCCGATACCACGCCGTCCACCGAGCAAAACACCAAGCTGCTTCCCTTTGCCGGACAGAATGTCACCGCTACCGGGAAGTCTTTCACGCGGGGCGGATCCCATGCTCTGGTGCTCGAGCACGTCGAAGCGCAGGCGGCAAAGTAAGTTCGTCGTGACGTTCTAGGGCTCGAGTTGGCTTCGAGTTCTAACTTCGAGTTCTCACTTTGAAGATCGGAGGCAATGGGCTTTAGCCACTGCGTCCGACCAGAGCCTTGCACCAGCTAGTTAGCGAAAGGGATAAGATTTGCGGCCATCGCCGGTACCCGATTCGTTCTTCGGTAGAGTGTTTTCTCTTCTCGTAGCAACTCTTTTTATATCGGCGGTCTACCTCTACGCGTTTCCGCAAACAAATGTGATTTATGCGGTCGTCGTCCTGGCACACGCGTTCCTAGGAGCGGTGACAACCCTTCTAGTGTTGCCGGTCTTGTGGCGAGGTTTTCGGCAAGGCGGGTTCCTCCCGAGCATGGCATGGGTTCTGCTGCTGTCCGGAGGCGTAGTGGGCTGGGTGCTCATCAAGATAGGCACCGAGCGATCACATTGGAATTCGGTGTACCTACATATCGCTCTCTGCGCGGTTGCCGGGGCCTTCCTGCTTAGCACATGGATGTCGCGACGAGGGTGGCTTGCCAGCAGCATCGCTGCGGGTATTCTTCGCACGACTATTTGCCTCGCACTCGTAGCCAGCCTCAGTGCCGCTGCGTTCTACACCAGGAATGCGCGATGGGAACAGGCCGGTCAGATTCACAATCCTTCCATGCCTCCGGAAACGATGGATCAGGAGGGAGATGGGGCGGCAGGAGACTTCTTCCCGAGTTCCGCGCAAGTCGCTGGAGGCGGCAAGATTCCCAGCAAGTACTTCATGGAATCGGAAGCCTGTGAGCGTTGCCACCAAGACATCTACAAACAATGGAATAGTTCGGCGCACCACTTCTCGTCCTTCAACAACCAGTGGTACCGCAAAAGTATCGAGTACATGCAGGACACCGTGGGAACCAAGCCTTCAAAATGGTGCGGAGGATGCCACGACCCAGCCGTGCTCTACAGCGGGCTGATGGACACTCCTATCAAGCAGATTGTGCACCGACCCGAAGCACAGGCCGGACTCGGCTGCATGATGTGCCACTCAATTTCGCAGGTGAAGAGCACCATGGGCCAGGGAGACTTCTTGCTCTCGTATCCCAAACTGCACGAACTGGCGGCCAGCAAGAACCCCTGGGTACGCTTTTTGCATGATTTCACCGTCAAGCTGAATCCGGAACCTCATCGTCGGATTTTTCTGAAGCCCTTCATGCGCACGCAAACGGCGGAGTTTTGCTCCTCTTGCCACAAGGTGCATCTCGATCTGCCCGTCAACCACTACCGCTGGCTCCGCGGCTTCAACGAATACGACAATTGGCAAGCAAGCGGCGTCTCCGGGCAGGGCGCGCGTTCGTTCTACTACCCCGCAAAGTCGCAACAGTGCGCCGATTGCCATATGCCGCTGGAGACCTCGCAGGATTTCGGGAACGTGAACGGAGTCGTCCATTCGCACCGCTTCCCTGCTGCCAATACGGCCCTTCCAACGGCCAACGAGGATCCTGAGCAGCTGCGAGCTACGGAAGGCTTCTTGAAAAACAAGAACCTCAGCGTAGACATTTTTGCCATCTCCACCGCTCGGCCTACCGACGCGAAGGCCGCCGTGCAATCCGAGGTTTCGACCACGTTCGCGGTGGGCGAAGAAGCCGAAGCCAAAATCACGCCCGGAACCAGCGCCGAAGCCGCGCCGGTGACCGCGCCGTTAAATCGGGTGCAGCCCACACTGCGACGCGGGGACGATGTTCGCCTCGATGTTGTTGTTCGCACAAAGAAGGTCGGCCATTTCTTCCCCGGGGGCACGGTCGATGCTTACGATACATGGCTTGAACTGAAGGGCACCGACGACAAGGGACAAACCATCTTCTGGAGCGGCATGGTCGAGGATGGTGGCAAAGGCCCCGTCGAAAAGGGTGCACACTTCTATAAATCCTTGCAGATTGACGGACACGGAAATCCCATCAACAAGCGTAATGCCTGGTCGACACGGTCCGTAGTCTACGTGCATCTGATCCCCCCTGGTGCAGCGGATACGGTTCACTATCGCATGCACGTTCCTGAGAATTCTGGATCAAAGATTACTCTGCACGCCAGGCTGCTTTATCGTAAGTTCGCTTGGTGGAACACGCAGTTTTCCTTTGCGGGAGCGCCCGAGCCTGCTCAGCCGGGAGATCGTGTCACTTCGGACTTCGACGACCGCAAATTTGACTTCAAGGCTTCTCTGAGCGGCGTCTCCTCGAAGCGCGAGCAGATTCCCGATGTTCCTATCGAGACCGTTGCCGAGGATGAAGTCGCCCTCCCAGTTGGTCCGCGAGGAAAGGCCGCGGCAGCGCCAAAAGTTGATCTCCGCGCCGAGGATTGGCAGCGCTGGAACGATTACGGCATCGGCCTTCTCCTGCAGGGAGACCTGAAAGCAGCACAAGCCGCCTTCCTGAAAGTCACCGAGATCGACCCGAAGAATCCTGACGGTTGGGTCAACATAGGCCGGGCCGCGGTGCAGGAAGGCGATATGGAGCGCGCTCGAACCGTTCTAGAAAAGGCACTTGCGCTCAAGCCTGACCTGGCACGCGCGAACTTCTTCTATGCGAAAGTCCTCCGCAGCGATGGCCGTTTTGACGATGCATCCAATCGCCTCCGGCAAGTGCTCGCTCAATACCCTAGAGATAGAGTTGTGCTCAACGATCTGGGTCGTATCCTGTTCTTGCAACGCCGTTATCAGGATGCAATCGCGCAATTGCAGTCCGTCCTCGCCATCGATCCCGAAGACCTGCAAGCACACTACAACTTGATGCTCTGTTATAGCGGAATCGGCGATCAAAAGCTGGCCCACGAGCATCAGGTACGCTACTTGCGCTTCAAAGCCGACGAAGCTTCGCAAGCCATCACTGGCAACTACCGGCGACTAAATCAGGAAGATAACAACGAGCGCCAAGCGATTCACGAGCACGTTTCTGTGCGCCTGCCGCTGCAGCCGGCCCAGCACCCGCAGCCTGCAACTGCAAAACCTACGACGAGCTACGGAGGCTCTCATTGAGGCGTTCTTATGCTGTTTTGTCCGTACTTTTCCTGATTTCATCGTTCCCGGTAGCGGCCCAAATTCAGTTTCGCGACATCACCACGAAAGCCGGGATTCAATTTGTTCACAACAATGGCGCTTTCGGAAAAAAGTATCTCCCAGAAACCATGGGGCCCGGCGCCGCGTTCATAGACTACGACGGCGACGGTTGGCCGGACATCCTGCTGGTCAATGGCGAAGACTGGCCCGGCCACAAGCATGCGGCTTCAACGCTTAAGCTTTACCACAACAACGGCAACGGAACTTTCACAGACGTCACTGCCAAGGCTGGCCTGGCGATTTCTCTGTTTGGAATGGGAGTCGCGGTCGGCGACTACGACAACGACGGCCACGACGACATTTTCGTAACCGCGCTTGGACAAAGCCACCTGTTCCATAACAACGGCAACGGCACGTTCACCGACGTAACCAAGGCAGCGGGGCTTTGGGGCCCTGACGAGTTTTCTACCAGCGCTTCGTGGGTGGATTACGATCACGACGGCAAGCTGGACCTCGTCGTTGCCAACTACGTGCAGTGGTCCATCGAAACCGACCTACGCTGTACTCTCGATGGCACGCACAAGTCTTACTGCACACCGGAATCCTACAAAGGCACCTCCGCTCGGTTGTGGCACAACCTCGGCAACGGCAAGTTCGAAGACGCCACGCGCAAGGCTGGACTCTACGATCCATCCTCAAAGAGTTTGGGTGTCGCAATCCTCGATTTCAACAACGACGGCTGGCCCGACATCTTACTCGCCAACGACACACAACCCAACAAGCTTTATCTAAATAAAGGAAACGGAACATTTGAAGAAAAGGGCGTGGCTGCGGGCATCGCATTCAGTGAGGATGGCATAGCACGCGCTGGCATGGGTGTAGACGCGGCTGACTACGATCGCTCCGGCCATCCAAGTCTTATCATCAGCAACTTCTCCAACCAGATGCTTTCGCTCTATCACAACGAAGGCAACGGCCTGTTCATTGACGAAGCGCCGCGATCCGAAGTCGGCCGCAACAGCCTGGTAACGCTGGGTTTCGCATGCTTTTTCTTTGACTACGACAACGACGGCTGGCCGGATATTTTTGTGGCTGACGGCCACATCGAAGACCAGATCGAGCGGGTGCAGAAACGAGTGAAATACGCTGAGCCTTCGCATCTATTCCGCAATCTTGGCGGTGGGAAATTTCAGGAAGTCACGGAATCGCTGGGAACAGCGTTCGCAGCGCCGCACGTAGCTCGAGGCGCAGCGTATGCCGACATCAACAACGACGGCGCGCTGGATTTGCTGGTCACGACCAACGGCGGGAAAGCGCTCTTGTTTCAAAGCACCGGCGTGACTAACAATAGTCTGCGCGTGAAGCTGGTGGGAACAAAATCGAATCGCGACGGCATTGGCGCCGTTGTCCGAATCGCTTCCGCCAAAGGCGAGAAGCAGTGGCAGATGTTACGCAGCGGCTCCAGCTATCTGTCGCAAAGCGAACTCGTACTCACATTTGGCTTGGGCGCTGCAGAGAAGGCAGACACGCTCGAAGTGCAATGGCCTGGCGGGCAATTGGAAAAGCTTTCGAACATCAATAGCGGTCAAACAATCACCATCGAAGAGGGCAAAGGGATCGTTGCATCCCGGCCCTATTCGAAAGCCGGAGTCACCAAGACCACGCCAGCAAAGTAGTTCCCTCGCCTTCGATTTATTGAGCGGCGGCGCATCCGCTTGGCATTGCGGCAGCTTCGACCAGTTTCCTGACTCCGGCCGCTGGAATCAGCAGGAGCTGCGATTTCGGCTTGTCCGCCTGTGTCACGATCGCAAGTTGCTGTGCCTTCCAATCATCGGAGGCGCGGTTGCCTTTAGCTAGCGCGTCCAATGCCGCAAGCCCGGCTCCACCGACTGCCGCTAAATCTTGCGACGTTGCTACCACTCGCTTGGCAAGAATCGATGTCTTCGCAAGCGATTGAAATGGATCGTCATTCCCTTGCCAGATTGCTAGTTTCGAACGTAGTTTCGCTGCCGTTGCTGAATCCCGGCACGCCGACTTCACATATTGATCAACCAGTTCATTGAAACGCCGCCCTTCGTCGCTCTCCAGCGGTATGGCATCCACCACTCGGTTTAGAGGCGTTGCGCTCGTAGGTTCGGAATCGACCGTTTCTTCCCGCGAATAGTCCTTCACGGGCTCAACAACATCCGCCAAGGTCCGCAGCGCAGCAAATTGCTCTGGCGTAGCGGGCCCAGCGATGCGATGTAACATCTTGCCGTAATACGTCTTGTGAGTGAGGCCAAGCCAGCCCAACTGGTTACTGACAACGTCGAGACGCCGATACATATCGCCGCTGTCGCGAACCTCGGCGGGCGACCACAGCCGTTCGGCAATCGCGGCGTTTCGGGGCCAAATCCGTGAGTCGACATTCTCCTCATCGACGTACTCAGCCCACATGCAGGATTCTCCTCCGAGGACGCGCGCCTTCTCATCGCTCGAGAGATTTGCCGCCTTCTCGCTGAAGGGATCCACGGCATAGTGTCGCGCCGCCGACCATCCAAGATCTAGATACCAGCCGCTAGAGAGGATGCCGCGATACCCCAGCTTGGCCGCCTCCGCCAAGGAATCTGGGCCCCGCCAGGACTGAATCGTGATGTCCTTCGGGAGGCTGGGATCTAGCACTTCATCCCAGCCGATCATGCTTTTCTCGTGCTTGCTGACAATCGCTTGGAGACGCTTATTGAAATAGGCCTGCAATGCTTGATTATCTTTGAGCCCGTGCGCGCGCATGAACTCCTGAATCTTGGGATTCCCGTCCCATTCTTTTCCATTCACCTCATCGCCGCCCACGTGAAAGAACTGGTCGGGAAACAATCTGGCCATCTCGCCGACAAACTCATCAAGAAACTTGTACGTGCTTTCCTTCGTGGGATCAATCGCGGGATCGAAGACGCCCCAGCGCCGCTCGATTTGGTAAGGGCCAGAACCGCTTGCCAGCTCCGGATATCCAACAAACCACGCGGTGCTGTGCCCTGGCAAATCAAACTCCGGCACGACGCGGATGCCGCGGTCATGCGCATACGCAATCACATCACGAATTTCGTCCTGTGTGTAAAACAGGCCATCGGAGCCAAGTTCCTGAAGCTTCGGAAACTTCTTGCTCTCTACTCGGAACCCTTGGTTCTCGGAAAGATGCCAGTGGAACACGTTCATCTTCACCGCTTCGAGACCGTCGAGGTTGCGCTTGATGACACTCAACGGCATAAAGTGGCGGGCGCTGTCGATCATCAAACCTCGCCAGGGGAAACGCGGAGTGTCGTGAATCGAAACGGCGGGAGTTGTAAAACCCTCCGGAGAGACGCTGACCAACTGCAGAAACGTTTGCAGCCCGTGCACAGCGCCTAGCGGAGTCGGAGCTGTAAGCTTGCCGCCAGAAGATGTTACTTCCAGCACGTAGGATTCATCTTCGCCCACTTCCTGCACGGCCTTGCTAGCGTGATCCGTATGGACAACCAGCAAAGCAGGGCTGGCGGCCTTTCCAGCAATTGCGATCCCCGTCTGTCTAGAAAGCTGGCCGCGAAAACGCTCCACGGCTCGCTCTAGCCGCGGCTCTGTGTACCCCGTCAGAGCTACCGAGAATGCAGAATCAATGCGCAGGCTTCCATCCCCCAGCTTAACGCTGGCTGGAACCGGCATCAGGGTTAAAGACGGCATTTGTTGGGCACCTACACGAGTAGCAAATAGCACGATGAACAGAGATAAATAAGACCCAATCACGGACCGAACTCGATTCGACGCCATTAACAGATTCCCCTCCGTAAGTCACAACGATCCACCCTACACCATCGTTCGGCGGAGCTCCAAATTGACGGTCAGACCGTGGAGGCTCCGAACTTACATGGGCGATCTGTTTGGATTACATAGGATGGTTATTGCGCCGTACCGGAGCGATCCGTCCCGCAGCGGGCTGAAAACTCACGAGCCAGAATTCGCTCACTGTCCGGCGAGGACAAGCACTCTCCGAATTGCTTCAATGACCTTGTCGGGCGCGTCGTTCTGGATGTAATGCCTGGATTCAGGCACAAAGACTTGCTTCGTCTGCGGATTTTCATCCATGAACTGGCGATGCAGCTCCAGCTTAATTCTCTGTTCGAGTGGATTTCCCGGAAAACCGGGATCGACCTGTGTACCGCTCAAGAGCACAATAGGGATCTTCGGTAGTCGTCCGATGGATTCAAACTCGCCGCCACTTTGCACCATGTCGTCATACTCTCTCTTAGCCGCAGGAGGCATGGGACCGTATTTTGCCAACGCAGAATCCCTCGCCGCCCATTCCTGTTTCGTCAGAGCCGCTTTCAGCCGTTCAACGATGCGCCCGTCTTCGGCGTCGACCAAGACAAGTCCTGCAACCTCGTTGGGATAGCGCCTTGCGAATACTTGAACCACCGCGCCCCCGAGAGAGTGTCCGACCAGGACATAAGGAGGCTTGAGCTTCTTCGCCTGGAGCAGTTCGTGAAGTTCAGCTGCGAGAGTCACTCCATCGCGGCGCTGGGTTGAGGGCGAAGACAGCCCGAGTCCCTTTCGTTCGTAGGCTAGTGTTAGCGTGGATTTGGCGATCTCCGGCTGGACAGATTCCCATGTCGAGACACCCTCCCCGAGACCAGATTCAAAGATTACTGGCGGTGCGCCTTGTCCTTGGATGGCGACATGAACGCGGCCTCCTGGGACACTGACGAAGGTCGGATCCGGCTGAGCGTAGACTCGGACCGCGTAAGCGAGTAAGAGCAAGCTTGCATACATTAGGGTTTTCATGACCTGCAATACGGTCCTGGCCTAGGGAAGGTTCCTTGTCTGGGACGAATCGCGTATTTGCAGGGACCAACTCGAGGTTACCGCGGGTGGTCAGGAGTTGATCGTTTCGAGGACAATCTGCTGCATCAATCTGGTCAGGCGAGGGTCCTCGCCAAGAGGCCTCATGACTTCGATCTCTAACTGGGGAAATTGGGCTCGCGCTTCGTCCGCTTGCCGGGGAATGTCCGTCGTCAAGTGCGCTCCCATGGCAAGAAATAGCGGCAAGACTCTGATGCGAAGAACTCCATTCTCAACACATGTGCGCGCGACGTCCAGCAGAGTTGGCTCGATGAATTCCATGTAGGCCAGCCGCACACGGTCTTCTCCGCGCTGGCTTTGAACGACGCGGAGAATTTGCTCGAACGGAAGTCGCCACCGCGGGTCTTTGCTCCCGTGCGCCAGCAACACAACACATTCAGTCCGTTGGAGCGTCTCGTTCATGTCCTCTCCGGAACCCTACCGGGCTTCCGCGTGCATCGGCATACCATATCTAGCCCGAAGCGTAATCAGCGGCTGCCGTTCGACTCGAGCATTGCCGTCAAGCCGCAGTCGCCATTTCTGGGCAATCGTCGCCAGCGCCAGTATGCCTTCCGTCCACGCAAACGACTCCCCGATACACTGCCGGAAGCCGGCTCCGAATGGAAAATAAGAAAATTTCGGGAAAGTCGCCTTGCCGCTCGGTGCGAATCGTTCGGGGGAAAACCTCAAGGGTTCGAAAAAATTACGCGGATCGCGATGGGTAATAAACTGACTGATCAACACAGTCGTCCCAGCAGGCAGCCGATAAGGCCCGAGCGCGAAATCCTCCCTCGCCCGTCGCCCCATAGCCCAGGCGGGCGGATACAGCCGCATCGATTCGGCGAGGACCATTTCCACGAACTTGAGTCTCGGAACATCGTCCACCGTAGGAATTCGACTTCCCAGAACTTCGTCGATCTCTTGCTGCATCTTCTTTTCTGCCTGGGGGTTTTGCGACAGAAGATACCAGGTCCAGGTCAACGCGCTGGCGACTGTTTCATACCCTGCGAGGAAAATCGTGATTACCTGGTCGCGCAGCAATTCGTCGTCGGCGGCATGAGAAGGCCGGGCCCCGGAAGAACTATCCGACGCACGCAGCATCATATCCAACAAATCGCCGCTGTCGGTGGCTCTTCCACGGTGTTCCTCAATCATGCGGTAGACGATGGCGTCCAACTTTTGCTTGGCCCCCGTGAAACTTGATAGACCCGGTACGCGCATATGAATTAGCAGTTCGACGGCAGGAAGTGCCACAAGGTAGTTGTATAGACGCATGATGCTGTTGATTGCTTGGGAAAGCTCTTGAACCCCATCTCCAAGTTCCGTGCTGAAAAGCGTCCGCGCGACAATACGCAACGTGAGCTGCATCATTTCACCCGAGACGTCGAGCTTCTGGCCATCTTTCCAAGACTCGCGCAGGGATATCGCTTCCTCAACGATTATCTTTCCGTAAGCACTGACGCGCTGGCGATGAAAAGCTGGCTGCGCAACCAGCCGTTGTGCACGATGCGCCTCGCCTTCGCTCGTGATCATGCCCTCGCCCAAGAGCATCTTGGTGCGCTGCACCGTGCGCTCTTTGATGAAATTGTCGTTCTGAACGACTAGCACTTCGCGAATATATTCGGCATGGTTGAGAAAAAGAATGTTTTCTGGCCCAATTTTGTAGTGGACGATGTCTCCATACTCATCATTAAGGTATTGGAACAAACCGATAGGGTCGGCCGGGCGGAACTTGCTCCACACGTACCAAATGAGGTTGTGCTTCAGTCCTGGGGGAAATTTGTAGCCGGAACTTCGGCGCGTGGGAACGCTGGCTTTGGCCTGTCCTTGATCAATACTCGGACTCGACACGGCTTTCTGGGGCTGACTGCTCACGGCGTCGTAACCACAATCGCGTTGCATGCGCCGGTGCCCACCTTACGGTAGCTATGTTGCGCGCTGGACTCAAAGTAGATCGAGTCGCCGCTCGCGAGTTCGTATTCGTGCATGCCGATCTTAAGTATCAAAGCGCCCGAAAATAGGTGAAGGAATTCGACACCGGAGTGACTATGCGATTTTACCTTCTCCTTTGCAATCGGCTGGAAGTCTGCCAGATAGGCACTGAGTCTCCGCTCTGTAGCCGCATAGTCCAGACTCTCAAAAAAGTATGAAACATCGGGAGTCCCAGGCCGATCCGGAAACCGACGGCGATCTTCCTTACGGACGATGGCCACCACGCGCCGCTTCCGCTCATCCGTGAAGAAGTATTCCAACCCAACGCTGAACACCAGTGCAATGCGGAATAGCGTTGGCACGGTTGGAATGAGCTTGCCGCGCTCGAGCTTGGAGAGCAGCGCAGCGGAGAGCCCTGTGTGCTTGCCTAACTCAACCAGACCCATCTTCTTGTTCAGTCGCAGTCCACGGAGCTTTTCCCCGATGGAATACGGCTTCAAACCTTGAATTACGGCGTCAGATACCACGCTGCCCCCTCCGTATTACTCACGCGCGGAGCCAATTTTGCATTCGTAAGAAGCGCGAACGATTATCTCATACGTTAAATATTTTTGATTGATAGTCAACTATACTCTTGGATGCTGCCGCCGACAAATGGGGTGCGATCTATTTCCACCAAAGAACCTATAGGATTCCTCGGAGGGTACAAGATGCGGCCTAGGTTTTCGCGGTCAGGCTATCGGGGGCTGCAGGACGGCGTGGCATGGGGCAGCAATCCAAGGGACAGAAATCGGGCCGCGTACCCAGATTCCCTACTGCCAGTCGGGGTAGGCTGTCGTCGAGGCGTTCGCAAATCAATTCGCGAATCATGCGAATGAACTTCGGATGCGTCCCCACGGTTCCGGCTCGCACCATAGTGAGGCCGAGCTCCTCACACAGCTCACGCGCCTGCGTGTCAAGATCGAAAAGAATCTCCATGTGATCGGAAACAAATCCTATAGGAGCAATGATCACATCCGTACTGCCTTCCTGCGCCTTGATCTCGCGAAGAAAATCCAGGATGTCCGGCTCGAGCCACGGTTGGGAGGCGGGGCCGCTGCGGCTCTGGTAAACCAGGCGCCAATCCTCGCGACCCAATGCCTGTGCGACCAGTCGGCCAGTCTCTCTTAGCTGCTCTTCGTAGCCGCAGCTTTGAGCCATGCCCGTCGGAATACTGTGAGCTGTGTAGACCAGGCGAGCCGATCTGCCGCGATTCTCGGGAATTTGCTGCATCGCCTCGCGCACACGGTCCACGGTCGCCTCCACAAATCCCGGATGGTTATGGAATACGCGAATCTTGTCTACAACGGGCGCACCTTCGCCGATCGCCTCCTGCGCACGGGCGACATCTTCGCGATATTGCCGGCAGCTTGAGTAGGAACTATAAGCTGACGTCATAAACGCGAGCGCCCGACGCACGCCGTCCGCCTTCATCTGGCGCAGCGTGTCCACGAGCATGGGATTCCAGTTGCGGTTTCCCCAATAAATCGGCAGGTGCGGACCGCTCGCGGCCAACTCAACTTCGAGCGCTGCGATCAATTTCCGATTCTGGTCGTTGATGGGGCTCTTCCCCCCAAAGTGATAGTAGTGTTCCGCCACTTCCAGCATGCGCTCGCGCGGAACACTCTTTCCCCGCAAGACGTTTTCGAGGAAGGGCATAACATCGGCGGGTTGTTCGGGGCCACCGAAGGAAACAACGAGCAGGGCATCGTAAGTCATCGATTCATTGGCCTTCTATCGAATAGCGCCGCCGTTCTAGTGAACTTCGACGATGGGTGCAACCTGGGGCTGTCCCGTTAGCGGCAGGCTCGATCATCTCACCGCAATGTTAATCCACGCCACATACGTTCAAGCAGCAGATCCTCTACAGGTTTAACCCGATTGAGCTCTCGTTGGAATGCTGAGAAAATTGGCAGCGTTATATTTTCTTCCGCTGCAGCAGCCACAGCTGTTGAGTCTTAGAAATTCGCCAGAACCTCGATAAAAACAAAACTTTAAGGAGAAACACATGCTTGGAACCATCTTGGTAGTGATCTTGATTTTAGCTCTCCTGGGTGCTCTGCCAAGTTGGCCTCACAGCAGGAATTGGGGTTATTTTCCAAGTGGAGGAGCCGGACTGGTCCTGGTCATCGTCATAATCCTTCTGGTAACTGGTAGGATCTAACCAGCAATGTTGATTAAGCAGTCGCGGAGCGCAACCCTCGCTGGGTGGCGTCTCCTTGCAACAAAGGTTGGCTCACTTCTACTCATCGTAATGATGTGCTGCACTGGTTCGCCTGCTTATTCCATCCTAACGCACGAGGAAATCGTCGACCTCCTTTGGGCGGACCAGATTCGGCCCTTACTGCTGCGACGATACCCTGCGCTCACGGAAGACCAAATCAAGGAAGCCCATGCTTACGCCTACGGCGGCGCCGTCATTCAGGACCTGGGCTATTATCCGTTCGGGAGCGTCGAGTTCAGCAACTTGGTGCACTACGTCCGCAGCGGCGACTTTGTCCGTGAGCTGATTCAGGACAGTCAGGACGCCAACGAATTTGCTTTCGCGCTCGGTGCTCTCTCGCACTATGCATCTGACATCGCCGGCCATCCGGCGGTAAACCGGTCAGTTGCCATCGAGTACCCCAAACTGCGCGCGAAGTTCGGGGACTCGGTCCGCTATGCCCAGGATAAAACAGCGCACCTGAAAACGGAATTTGGATTCGACATGGTGCAGGTCGCCAAGAAACGTTACGCTTCGGACGCGTATCACGATTTCATTGGATTTAAAGTGTCAAAGCCGCTACTGGAGAGGGCCTTCCCCGCCGTGTACGGGATGGAATTGAAAGACGTGCTCACCCGCGAGGATCTGGCGATCGGCACCTACCGATTTTCAATCAGTCGGTTAATTCCACAAATGACAAAGGTGGCCCTGCAAATTCACAAGAAAGATATGATGCGCGAAACGCCTGACTTCGCGAAAAAGAAATTCTTGTATCGCCTTTCGCGAGCCGACTACGAAAAGGAATTTGGCAAGGATTACAGCAAACCAGGATTTGGAACTCGTTTCCTGTCCACCCTGCTGCGCTTCATGCCGAAAGTTGGCCCTTTCAAGGCCCTGGCATTCAATAACCCGACGCCTCAAACCGAAGATCTGTACTTCAAGAGCATCAACACGACCGTCGATCAGTACCGCGCGTTCCTTCAGGAGGTCCACAGCGACGCACTAGTGCTGCCGAACTGCGATTTCGATACCGGCGAACCAACCAAAGCGGCAGAGTACTCGCTCACGGACGACGCCTACGCCAAACTGCTTTCCCAGCTAACCAGCCGGAAATTTGACCGCACGACGCCGGCCTTGCGAGACGATATTTTGCGTTTCTATTCCGATTTATCTGCTCCGCTCAACACCAAACGCGAAAATGACGACTGGCAAGACGTACTGAAGTCGCTCGAACAATTGAAGACCGCGACGCTCGTGGTTACTACCACGCAGGCCCCGTCCAAAGGCGACCTCTCTTCGTTCCCGATCCAACCGACGGCATCGGAACCAAATTAATGCGAGTTGCGTACTAAGGATTGCGCTCGTGCTGATTGGATTGCCCGCACCAACTCGCGGGCGGACTCTGTAATTTTCGCCAAATTGCCCTCCCGCAACGCCGTCGCATCAACCAATTCTCCCCCTACTCCCAGAGCGAAAGCACCCGCTAGAATAAACTCGCTGGCATTGGATGCATTCACCCCGCCAGTGGGAATGAGCGCTGCATCTGGAAAAGGCCCCCTGAGCGCTTTGAGATATTTAGGACCGCCCAGGTTTCCGCAAGGAAAAATCTTGATCAGCTTAGCTCCACATGTTTGGGCATTCATGAGCTCGGTTGGTGTCAGCGCTCCTGGAATTGCGACCTTGCCACATGCTCGCGCCACGGACAGAACGGGCTCCGCGAGCCCAGGACTTACCAGGAACTCGGCCCCTGCATCGATGCAGAGCTTCGCTTGTTCGGCCGAGAGTACCGTGCCCGCCCCAACTAGTACTTCGCCCGCGCACTCTCGTACGACATCGCGGATAACGCTCAGCGCGTCGGGCACGGTCATAGTGATTTCTACGATGGGAATTCCACCCAGACGAATTGCTCTCACGGCCCGGATCGCATCGGCACTGCTGGCCGCCCGAACCACAGGCACGATCCCAATCTCTCCAATCCTGCGAACTACTTCATCCATCGTCATTGATTCTTTGAGCCTCGGCGCATCTTAGTTGACTGCAGGCAAGCCTTTAGCGCGCAATGCGAGCACTCTGAGCATCCATCACTTGTAAGACTTCTTTCAGAGTTGCCATCGATGTGTCGCCAGGAGTCGTCATGGCCAGTGCCCCGTGCGCAGCGCCGCAGTCCACTGCCCACTGTGGTTCTTTTCCGGCTAGGAATCCGTAGATCAAGCCCGATGCAAAAGAATCGCCGCCGCCGACGCGATCGTAGATCTCCAAATTTTCCCGTACCCGAGCTTCATGAAGTCGGCCGTCGCAATAACAGAGAGCGCCCCAATCGTTCAGGGTCGCCGTTTTTGCATGGCGAAGGGTAGTCGCCACGACAGCAAGATTCGGGAACCCTCGAATCACTTCGTGAATGATCCCGCGAAAATTGGTGACCATCCGACGGAAGTCAGCCAGATCGAGCTGCGCAGATTGCTCGTCGACGCCACTGCTCGATATAAAACCCAGGGCAGCGCCAAAATCTTCCTCGTTACCCAACATCACGTCTACCAGCGGCGCCAGCATTCGATTGACTTCTTGCGCCTTAGGCTTGCCACCAATTGATTTCCAGAGCGAGGGCCGGTAGTTCAAATCGTAAGAAATGATCGTGCCCGCGCGTCTCGCTGCTTGCATCGCCTCAAGCGCGACTAGGGGCGTACTCTCGGAAAGAGCGCAGAAAATTCCACCCGTGTGGAACCACCGCGCACCTTCTTTTGCAAAAATTGCGTCCCAGTCGAAATCGCTAGGTTTGAGTTGCGACACCGCCGTATGTCCCCGATCGGAACAGCCTAGCGCGCCTCGAACGCCAAATCCGCGCTCTGTGAAGTTCAGGCCGTTCCGTACTGCGCGTCCAATACCGTCATACTCAGCCCATTGCACGTGGCTCTGATCCACTCCGCCCTGCAACATCAAATCCTCAAGGAGGCGGCCCACTGGATTGTCCGCCAATGCGGTGACTACGGCTGTATCCATTCCGAAACAACGCCTCAGACCTCGCGCTACGTTGTACTCGCCGCCGCCTTCCCATACCCGGAATTGGCGCGTGGTAGAAATGCGAACGTCGCCGGGATCAAACCTGAGCATCACCTCACCCAGGCTGACTAAATCCCAACGACAGTTCTCTTTCGACTTAATTTTAGGTGCGGTCATACGCTGGACTCCTCCAGGCTCAAGTTTCCGAGGGGGAGCGTTAGGCAGTTTTCCGGATCCACTACGAGCCACAAGAGCGCTCCCAAAGCGCACAGCGCAGCCGCAACCAGAAAGGACGCCGTCCAGCCAAAACGTGCCGCTATTGCCGGAGTCAGCGATGCCGTCAACATCCCCCCAAATTGCGCGCCCATGTTCATGAAGCCGGACACTGAGCCGGAAGAGGAGCCCGCCAGTCCCGCGCTGACCGACCAATACGAACTCTGCGCAAGATAGAGCGCACCCGCGCCGCCCGCTAGCACGACACTAGCCAGCCTCGCACTTGCGACTTGGGAACCGAGGGCAATAAAGATTGCGGCCAGCCCAATCGAGAATCCCGCCACGCCACAGCGCCCGAGCCGCGCTCCGCGCCATTTCGTGAGCCGGTCGCTCACAACTCCTCCGAGAGGACATGCCGCTGCCATCGCAAGAAACGGCAGCATGGCATAGAAAGCGCTCGCTTTCAGGTCGAGCCCCCTGACTTTTGCTAGATAAATGTAGAACCAGCTAAAGAAGATCCAAGCAACATAGCCGTAGCAAAAGTAACTGCCGGTGACGGCCCACACGTCCTTGCTGTTTAAAACTCGGGACCACGGAACTAGTGGACGCGTCTTAGAAAGAGAACGAGCCGAAGTCGATTGCACTTCTGGCAGCACAAGCCCCTCACGAATCGTTTGCATCTCGGAGCGGCTTACGCTGGAATGTTCGGCCGGAGTATCGCGAGCCGCAAAGAACCAGACTGCCCCGGCCAAAACGCCGATGATCGAGCAGACCCAAAACGACGACCGCCACCCGTAGTGCAGCATCAGGTAGGTGATCAAGGGCGGCGTGAAACCGGCCCCAGCTCCAACCCCGGCAAAAATCAATCCGTTCGCAGCTCCTCGTTCTCGCACTGGAATCCACTGCGCAACAAACTGATTGGATGCCGGATAAACCACCGCCTCACCGGCACCCAAAAGAAAGCGAATCGACATCAGCAGGAAAGCGGCGTGACCAATTCCAGTTGGCACTGCGGCGCTTAAAGCAGTGAAAGCTCCCCACCACAGAACGCCACCTGTTAGAACCCGTCGGCAGCCCAGTCGGTCCGCTAGCCGTCCTCCTACAGTCTGAAACAGTGCATATCCTGCGAGAAAAGAGCTGAAGATATAGCCGAGCTGCACGTTGCTCAAGCCGTAGGTCTCGGCAATCGAGCTGCCCGCTATGGCAATATTGACTCGATCCAGAAATGCAACAGCACTCAAAAGAAAAAGCAGGAACACCAACATCCATCGGATATGACTGGAGCTTTTTTCAATCATGGCATCCAGCTCTACACATGTTCGCGCAAAAGCCTCTCCGACGGCGCAGCAAGCATCCGATCGCGCTTGCCAGCCGTGTACCCCAGTTCGCGGGATATTTGTAGGCCAGCGTCTTGAATCAGGGGCGCTAACTGTCGCAGTCGTGCGACCGGCATGCGAACGACAGGTACGGTGATGCTCAAACTGGAGTGGACTTCGCCCTTGTGGTCCCAGATTGGCGCCGCAATGCAGCGGATATGCAGTTCGTTCTCTTCCATATCGCACGCATGGCCGTTCTTGCGAACCCGGTGCAGTTCGGTCTTTAACTCTTGGAGGCTGCCAATCGTATTTGTCGTGACGCGCTTAAGTTCGATCTGGCGCAATATCGCGTCTCGCTCTGTCTCTGGCATGTACCCCAACATCACTTTACCGACCGCTGTGCAGTAGAGCTGCACCGACGCCCCAATCCGCGAGTGAATTCGAAGTGGCTCAGGGGAATCGATCTTTTCTACGTAGACGGCACTGAGTCCGTGGCGAATCGTGAGGTGAATGGTCTCGCGAGTCTGCTGATTCAAATCCAGAAGATAGGGCAGGCTCAACCGACGGATATCCAGTTGACCTAGCGCGGCTTGGCCGACGGCAAAACACTCCAGGCCGAGATGATAGACACCGTTCACGCCAAACTTTAAGAACCCCGCCGTCTCTAAATTGACCAGAAATCGATGTACCGTGCTCACGGGCAACCCGGAAAGCTTCCCCACCTGCATGGCTGTCAGTCCGCGCTCCGACTGCTTAAACAACTGAAGCAACTGCAACCCGCGCTGTAGGGCGGTGATGTTGTATTTGCGCTTACTGGTCTCGGCCATAAACTGCGTGCGCTTTCTGAACTAATACTTACCGCAAAAAGAACTTCCGCAATATGAAAGTGTAGATCATCTAATGAAAATTGATTAATTGCAAGCGATTTAGAGACGACCGAATTGCTTTACCGCTTCCTGAATCGATTTGAGCTTTTCGATGACTGGATACATCGAGTGCTCTTTGAAATCCATCTGCTCGGCCAGTGCCAAGACTTCCGTAGCCCGAGCGCGGGGTACAACCGCAACTCCATCACTGTCGGCAACCACGATATCCCCAGGATTGACCGTCACCCCATCGCATAGAACAGGAACTTGTCCGCCAGCAAAACGATAATGGTGAACCGATGTCGAAGGCACAATTCCGGTGGCGTAAACCGGAAATCCAATCTTCCGCAAATATGCGACATCCCTCACGCCGCCATCAATCACGGCGCCCGAATACCCGCGCGCGGCCATCGCCGTGCCCATTAAGCCACCCATGCCCGCGATGTCGCCACCATCCTCAACCACCATCACATACACGGAATCTGCTGGGCCTTCATCAATCGCCGCCAGCATTCCGCTCAAGGCTGCGGGGTCGCTGTTGCCTTCATCTTTTTTCAATTGCACAGTGCGCGCGAATCCTGCGAACTTGGTTACAAAAATCGGCGTCATACGATGGCTCATGTACATGCGCTTCCCGGTGAGTTGTTCCAGAGCATCCGAGACAGAAGCCACTTCCACCCTACGAAAGGCACTAATCAGCGAACTCTCATCCAAGGCTGGCAGGCCAGCGGACGCCGGCTGCATTGCGAAAAGCCACGCGCCAGCAGAAGCTATCCCTAGCGCCAAGATCCACTTTGAACGGGCATTCTTCGAGCCATCTACTTGAGTTCGGTACACTTTTTTCTCCTCGCTCAACTCATTTCTGTTTGCAATTCCATGCGCGGACTGTAACACTGTTCCCGGTTTCCTGGAAGAGCTAAATTCATTTCACGCAGAAGGGCGATACAAAATGAAAATACGAGTTCGACGTCTACAACGGTTCGCATTCTCCACCCTTGGCGTGCTCGCAGTTGCACTGATCGTCAGCCCGAATTGCCACGGGCAGAAGCACAAAGGTATCAATCTTTCCAACACCAAGGGGCTTCCTTTTAGCGACGGTATAGTCGCAGGTAAGACTCTCTATGTAGCCGGACAGGAAGGATCAGATGATCACGGCAAACTGGCGTCCGGTGGGATAACAGCGGAAACAAAGGCGGCGCTCGACAACGTTCAGAAAGTGGTCAAGGCAGCTGGCTTTGAAATGTCCGACATAGTCTCCGTGACGGTTTATTTGGCCGATATTCAGGAATTTGGAGACATGAACAAGGTCTACAAAGAAGTTATGCCCGACCCGAAACCGGCTCGCGCCACCATCCAGGCAGCCGCCTTGGTCAACAACGCGCGCATTGAAATCTCCGCGATAGCTGTCAAGCGGCGATAATAGATGATCGGCTGAGATGCAAGTATTCGATCCTCCTGTCGAAGCCTGATTTACAAATGTCACGGGAACGCCTGGAGCCAGACAATTCACACAAGGTTGATCGAGGCTCGGTGTTTTCATCCATCGAAACTACGAATGAGTATTTTGAAAATTTGATTGACAGGAGATTCATTTTGGGTGTATCAGGATGACTTAGCTTTCTTGATGCTTTCTTACGAATACTTGCGGATTTTTACCCGAATCCTGAGTTTTGGATGGAAGGCCTGTATAAGAGTTCTGAAGTTTGCTATCGATTTTCGTTCGGTTAATAAATTCTGGGGGTTGTGGATGTCTATCTCACTTCAAAGCTGTAGGAAGCGGTTGGAAGTAGCTTTGGCAATGGTTCTTCTGGCTCTCGTCATGAGCAGCCCGCTTCCGGCGCAGTCCACATATACCGCCCAGTTGACCGGCGTCGTTAGCGACGTTTCCGGAGCGGTCATACCCGGGGCAAAAGTGACACTGACCGACGCGGCCACCAACGTTGCCTCGAGCAGCACCACGAACGGCCGAGGCATTTATGTGTTTACCTCGATCCGCCCCGCAACCTACACGATTCGCGTCGAAGCACCGAACCTTGCGACGCAGGAGCGCAAGGACTTGACTCTAGCGGTTAGCCAGCAGGCGACGCTCGATTTTGCCCTCTCGCCCGGCGGGTTCAATGTGAGCGTTACTGTCACGGAGCAGGCGGCTCTTTTGGATACCGGGAATGCCACGCTTGGGTCTGACGTCACGAACGAATATGTGCGCGACATTCCACTGTTTAACCGAAGCATGTTCGGCCTGGTCTTTCTGGCGGGAGGCGTCACGGAGACGGCAGGCCAAGGCACTTCGGACTCCTACCCCGCAGGAACGAATTTCGTCTCCAACGGCCAACGCAACGCAACCGCGGAGATACGCGTCGACGGAGCCCTAACGAGCGCACCGGAACAAGGCGAAGGAGCGACGACCAATACGTATTACCAACCTTCGGTGGAGACCGTGCAGGAATTCAAGGTGGAGAACAACAGTTTTTCCGCCGAATACGGCAATAACGGCGGGACAGTTGTGAACATCGTTCTCAAAGAAGGGGGCAACAAATTCCACGGGAGCGGATGGTGGTTTGGACAGCGCGCAGCCCTGGATGCTAACGAGTTTTTCAATATCTCCCAGGGAATTCCCAGGCCTGACCATGCGCGAGACCAGTACGGATTCTCGCTCGGCGGGCCCATCCGGAAAAACAAGACGTTTTTCTTCGTGGACTTCGAAGCTCTTCGGCAAAATGATCCGGTTAAGATCAACGCCTTCGTGCCAACCGCTCTTGAGCGCATGGGAGACTTCCGCAGTTCGGCGCAACATATTTTTAACCCGTTCAACGTCGATTCCTCTGGCAATCGTGCAGATTTCACGGTTCCTGACCTGATCGATTCGGGGTTACTGGATCGAATCGGACAAAAAATCATAAATCTGTATCCGATGCCGACTGATCCGAATGCAGGTCCCGGGCAGCAGAATTATCACAACTCAATCCTGAGCAAGACCTCGGGTTACCAATTCGACGTCAAACTCGATCACCATTTTAGCGAACAGAACCATCTTTCGGGCCGCTACAGCAGACTCCATGCCCTCAATACCGTCCCTACGATATTCGGGGACGGCGATTTTCCACCCGCGGGGGATGGACTCAGCAGCGTTACGAATGTGCAAAATGCATCGCTCGAAGACAATTGGAATCCGACTCCAAACCTTGTCTGGACCAATCGTTTCGCGCTGGATCGCGCCTTTGCTCCTGTCACGGAAAACTACCCCAAGTACAATTCGATCTTCGACCAACCGGGCGATGCCATCCTCGGGCAGGCAAACGGCCTGACTCGCTTTCCCGCGATTCAGATGGATAACAACGCTACTTCCCTCTTCAACCAGTGCTGCACAAACACGAGTTTTGCCCACACTCTTTACACGTACAGTTCTGCCTTGTCCTGGGCAAGAGGGCGACAAATTTGGAAAATCGGCGGCGAACAGCGCCTCTTTTACAACAACTTCTTTCAGCCCAACGATCCCACAGGATTTTTTCACTTCACACAGGGGGTGACCGAGAAGGTTGTCGGAGGGGGCGATTCAACCCAGGGAAACTCATTTGCCAGTCTGCTCCTCGGCTATGGCGATACGGATTCAAGCCTTTTTTCCTCCAGATCAGTCGCCAACAAGTCGAAAGAGACAGCGTTCTATTTCCAGGATGACTGGAAAGTGAGCTCGAAATTCACTGTAAATCTTGGGCTTCGCTATGAATGGAGCACTCCGTACACGGAACGAAACAATCTGCTACAGTTCAGCAATTTCAAAGGCGATAGCGGGATTGCCGTGCCGATCACGGTTACGGACCCCAACCTTCCGAGCGTTGTCCTGGTGAATCACACCGGCAACCTGCCGGGTTCCACCGAATTTCTGACTTCTGGCCGCCGCCACATTCCCGTCGACAGAAACAATTGGGCACCGCGACTTGGTTTTGCTTACTCTGTGGGATCGAATACGGTGATTCGCGGAGGCGCCGGGATCTACTACGGATTGAACGTAGCAACAAATTTTCAATCCCCGGGGACCGCTTTCGGGAACACAAACCTGGTTCCATTTACGAACGACAATTTTCAGACCCGAAATGCCACGCTCGCGAATCCATTTCCGCTGGGATATGCCTTTCCGCAGGGAGCTACCTATGGGAAGGCCGCGCTGTGGGGCCTCCAGAATAACAATAATCTGGACCTGACTCCTGCCCGGAATGCGGACATTTACCAATGGAATATCGGGGTTCAACACCTCTTCCCGGGTGGAATCACGATTGGAGCTGACTACTCGGCAAGCCGGAGCCGGCATTTGCCGTTTAGCTCGTCTTCAGGCACAGCGAACCGGAATTTCCTTCCGTCTTCGATCCGAAAACAGATCGTCGCGGACTACAACGCGTGCGGTGGTCCGCCCCTTTGCTTAAGTCCGACCGCCACGCTTAACAATCCGGTGAACAATCCGTTCCAGTCTCTATTCGTGCAGTTGCCAGGACAACCGGCCCCAATTTTCAACGAGCCTTCTTCGGTCTATGTCAACCCCCAGATACCATTGATCAACTTATTGCGCCCATTCCCACAGTTCGACGGGGCGTTCTCCGGCCTGACGCTCCTGGGCGCCAGCTCTACGTACAACTCTTTGCAGATTCGGTTCCAAAAACGTCCGAGCCATTACATCAGCTTTGAGGGCAACTATACCTTTTCCAAGGCGGTCGACAACTCCTCGGCCGGCGCCAACTCATTTATTACCCCTAGTTTGAGTTCCGGAAACCCGCAAGAACTGGATAACCTGGGAGCCGAAAAGTCGATCAGCGCCAACGATGCGACCCACCGTATGGTTCTAGCCACAGTTTTCAACATTCCGGTTGGCCGGGGTCTCTGGATTGGCAAGGATATGAATCGAGCTCTTGATGCAGCGGTCGGTGGCTGGGCGCTTTCCACCATTCTGACCTTTCAAACCGGTACGCCGATCTCGATTGGCTTGAGTTCGCCTCGCCTGGCCGATGGCAACCAACGGCCCAATGTCGTATGCCCTCAGGTTTCTTCCGGAGTCAGCTACCACCAGGCGGCACTTAGCTTTGCAAGCGGAGCAATAAATCCGTCGGTCGTTTTCAATACAGCATGCTTCGGGGATCCTACAAAGAATAGTCCTGCCGATCAGGTCGCTGGAAACGCACCGCGGTATTTTTCGAGTCTCCGTAGCGAGGGGATTCACAACATGGACCTCTCCCTTAGCAAGGAATTCTCAATTCGGGAGGGGATGAAGCTCCAGATTCGAGGAGAGTTCTTCAACTTTACCAACACTCCCCGATTCGGCCTTCCAGACACCCTCCTGGGCAGCACCACTTTCGGACAGGTCTCATCGACCATTAACAACCCGCGCCACACCCAATTCGGCGTGCGCTTCGAGTTCTAACTAAAGAAAACATCCGATGAGACGCCGCGACTTCATGAAAACAGGGCTGCTGGGCGCAGCAGCCCTGGGAACGGCAGCCGCCTCTGTCCCTCCACACAACTTCGATAAATTCGATTTTGGCTCCGGGCCAGACGTTCACGACCGCCTGAATCAAGGGCACTTCCCTGCCGACCTGTACCCGAGTTGGAACGTGGCAATGGCAACGACGCCATCGCAGAGGATAGTGCCGAACTACGGGATGGGCTTGATCACGCGCTCAACTCGGATGCGAGCTTAACCCTGCGGCCAACCGTGGGTCTGAACGAGTCGGATGCAACAGGAGGCGTAGGAGTATGAAGCTCTCATCGGTTTTTGGATCGCTTATAGTTGTCGGAGGTCTGCTGGTCAATGCTGGCGGGCAGGAGTCTCCGCAAAATTGGACGCACACGGTACGCATTGCCGCGTTCGGACTGGATCGCAACAAGACAGACGAGATCGTACGTAAAGCACAGGCCGATCATGTCTACGGCATTGAAGTGGACAACGATATTCCCGGACGCTACGAGAGCTATCTCGACCCTACCGCCAAACTCAAAGCAATTCGCTCCGTAGCGGAAGAAGCGCACAAGGCGAACAATAAGGCTTTCGTGTATATCGCAGGCACGGAATGCATTACGGCCAATGCCGAGAAATCTCCGCATTCCCTGTTCAAAGATCACCCGGATTGGCTGCAAAGGAAGATCACCGGTGAACCGGCGTTGTTCACTTCCGGAGCGGCATTCTGGATCAGCCCAGGCGACGAGGATGTGTGGGTCAGTCCCTACGCAAAAGAGTGGCGCAAGCAATACATGCAGCGCGTGCGCCAAATCGCCGGCACGGGCATCGACGGAATCTATGTAGACATCCCTTATTGGATGACACATTTCGACGGCTGGGAGCAGACTTGGGCGAGTTTCGACGATTACACAGTCGCGGCGTTCCGTGAAAAGACCGGGCTGGACGCCAAGAAGGATCTAAAGCTAGGCGACTTCCAGGACGCTAATTTCCGGAAGTGGATCGACTTCCGTATTGAAACCATGACTGATTTCGTCCGAGAAATCCGCGAGAACGCCCGCGCCGTGAATCCCGAGATCATGATCATTCCGGAGATCTATCCGGGCATTGAGGAAGAAGCCACGCGCGTGGGCGCCGACGTCTATGAAATGTACAACGTTGTCGACGTCATCGCGCACGAATATGAATTTGGCAACGCCGAGCACATGGCAGCGTCGCGCTCGCAAATCGACTGGTTTCTCTACCAAGCAGGCATGCTTTCGTTCCGGGCTTTTGCTCAAGGAAAGGCCACCTGGATTCTGAACTATTCGTGGGACGGGCAGAAGGAAGTCACCGCGCCGGAGCCGATGAAAAATCTTGCCAACTCCATAGTGATGGCGGGAGCGAATTTCTGGGACGCTCCGGGACATTCGATGGCGGGTTCCAACGATGAAGCAACGCGAAAGCAGATTTTTGAGTGGATTGCCAAGAACGAACAGGCGCTCTACTCGCCGCGAGCCCCGATTCATCCTGTGGGCGTGTACTTTTCTCCGAAGAGCCGCGACTACAGCCCCAAGACTTTTCTTCCCTCCTATCGAGGTCTGCTGGTGCTGCTCGTCCAACAACATCGCTCGTTGCAGGTGGTGACTCCGAGAACACTTGCCGATTTCCACGGCGAGTCTCTTGTCTTACCCAGCGTCAGCGTCTTGAGCGAATCCGAAAAGCGAGACTTGAAAGCATTCGTCGACAACGGCGGACGATTAGTCGTCTTGGGAGAGGATTCTTCCGGCATTCCACAGTCGGCCCAGAAGCTGGTTCTTTCGTCCGATCCGGCGCAAAAATATTATCAGTCGCTGGAAGCCGATTTCACGGCGGGTTCGGCAAATCCGCCTCAGGAGTTGTTGGCTGCCTTAGCAGCGAATAGTGGCATCCAGCTTGACGCTCCCCCGACAATGGCTGCGAACTTCGCCATGGTCCGTGGGACACCGCATGTGTACCTGGCCAACTTTGGTGGATTAGTTCCCGGCAAAGTTGCGGTCCCGACGCCAGCAACCGGCATCCACCTGAGAATTCCAAAGGCGGCGGGAGATTCGCTGACGTATCTTCCCTTCCTCGGCGAGACGCAAATTCTGCAGGGCGTAAAACGTGGAGACTCGATGGAATTCACGCTTCCGCCGCTGGAGCGCGGAGCTGTTGTGTGGGTTACGGCACGGCAATAAGACGGCGTTTGCGCGAGACTGGTCCGACGGTGGGTCGAAGGAATAACGTGGAATGCTGCGCAACAACCCAACTCGACTCTGGTCCTCCGGCTTGTTGAGCACGGCGGCCGTCGTTGCCCTAATCGCATTGCCGAGCCCGGCCGGGTCGCAGATGTCCACTTCGAGAGGTCCGACGCACCGGGTCGACCATGCAGGAGGTAAAGCGCTGTTCCAATCTTCCTGTGCAGTGTGCCACGGACTTGACGGAGGAGGTGGCGAGCATGCGCCGAACATTGCCCGAGCGTCTGCCGCCAAATTTCTGACGGACTCGGATCTGAACCGCATTCTCCATGATGGAATTCCCGGCAAGGGTATGCCTGCATTCAAAGCTCTGGGCGAGATCAAACTTCATTCCGTTCAATCGTATTTGCGTTTCTTACAAGCAAAGACCGCGGGTAAGGCCGATACAGGGATTTCCATGCAAGGCAAAGTGCTTTTTTTCGGCAAGGGCCAGTGTTCCGGTTGCCACGCGATGGGCGGCGACGGGCGTTTCATATCTACAGACCTTAGTGATTACGCCTACGATCACAACGCCGACGAAATCCGCGCGGCAATTGTCAGTCCACAAGAACAAAAAGCGATGCCACATACCTCGGTCAATGTCACAACCAACGCAGGGCAACACGTTTCGGGTCTCATTCGCAATGAGAACAATTCTTCGCTTCAGATACAGGATCCCGATGGGCACTTTTACCTTTTCTTGAAGTCCGACCTAGGCTCCGTTGAGCGCTCACAAGCGCCTTCCATGCCAGCTGATTACAAGCAGAAATTGAGCTCGACCGAGGTCGAGGATCTTGTCAGTTACATCGTTCACCAATCCTCGATTCCGAAAGTCGCAGCTATTCAGCCCGCCCGTCACAAGAAGGAAGCTCAGAATTGAACCCAGGTGTAGACTGTCGGACTCAAGGAATGTGCAGTGCTACGTGCGCCATATATTGCAGAAGAACTTTGAACGCTCACAACGGAGGCTTTTCGAATGCCAGTCATGCCTGATTTCAGTCGGCGAAATTTTGTCCGATACGCGGCCGCAGTGCCACTACTTAGCCAAATCGCCGCCAAAAACATTTTCGCCAGTGCTGCAATGGCGGTCGGCAAAGACTCGCACCAGAACGTCTACTCCCGACTCGGTGTAAAGACGGTCATCAATTGCCGCGGGACTTGGACGTACTTGAGCGGCTCCCTGGAATTTCCCGAAGTTCAAGCGGCCCAGCGAGAGGCGGCAGAATATTTCGTTAACATGTTCGAACTCCAACACGCAGCCAGCCGACGGCTCGCCGAGCTGACGGGAGCCGAGGCTGGCATGGTGACTTCAGGTGCAGCTGGAGCCATGGCCTCCGCAACTGCCGCGTGCATGGCAGGGAGCGACCCGAAGAATATCTGGCAGCTTCCCGATACGACGGGCTTGAAACATGAAGTCGTCATGGTCGGAGGTCGAAGCGCATTTGACAATGCTATTCGACTGACGGGAGCGAAGCTGGTTTTGGTCGAGACGCCGCAAGAGCTTGCCAACGCAATCAACCAAGACACTGCAATGATCTACACCACTCATCTCGGTGATGACTTAGAAAAAGAAAACGCTGTCGCGAAGAAGTTTAAGATCCCAATGCTACTGGATGACGCGGCAGGAATTCCTCCTATCGACAACATCAAGCTTTACGCGAAGCTTGGTTTGGATATGTATGCGTTTTCGGGTGGCAAGGGACTTCGGGGACCACAGTGCAGCGGTTTGCTGCTGGGTCGAAAGGATCTGATTGAGGCAGCCATGCGGAACACCAGCCCCTGGGAAGGTGCCGTTTGTCGCGCCATGAAAGTCGGCAAGGAAGAGATTATCGGCATTCTCACTGCGGTTGAGATGTGGCTAAAAACCGATTTGAATGCGCTCAACAAGGAATGGTCGGCTCGCGTGGAGCGCATTGAAACCCTCGTCAAGACTGTTTCCGGCGTTGAAACTGATATTTCGATTCCCACGGACGGCAACCGCTACCCGACACTTCATATTTCATGGGATGAAGAAAAGTGGGGATACACAGTGAAGGACTGCGTACAAGAGCTTCGCGCGGGTGACCCAGTCATTGAAGTAGCTGGTGCCGACAACCCCAGCATCGTTACCGCGGTTCGTGAAGGAAATGTAAGGCCCGACAAGAAAGAACCCAAACGGCGCGGCAAACTGGAGCTTGTATCCTCCACCATTCAGCCGAATGAAGTCCTTATTGTGGGACAGCGGCTTCGTGAGGTCCTAGGCGCCGCGCGAAAAAAAGCTTCAGCCTGATTCTAGATGGATCAGAGATCAGGAGATCGTTTCACATGCGTCCATGTCTTTTCGGAATTGCTTTACTGGCGATGAGTATCGCCCATGCTCAGGCGCATCCGGTTGGAACTCTCTCCGACGGAAAGGCCGGCTCGTCTAAATGCTCCTCCGCAGTCGAGGCCGACGGCTACCTTTACGTGGCCGGACAGAGCGCCAACCGGCCGGATGGCAGCCTGCCCAGCAGTTTTGATGAACAAGCAACCCAAGCCCTTCAAAATGTGAAGACGATTGTGGAAGCGTCTGGTCTGACAATGGACCATGTTGTTTACGTTCATGTCTATCTTGAGGACGTAAGCAACTACCCCACTCTTTCTACCGCTCTGAGGAAATATTTCCAGAAGGATCCTCCCGCGGGCGCTGTGCTGGGAGTTTCAAAACTACCTCGGCCTGCCATTCAGATCAACGCCGTCGCTGTTCGCGATCTTTCCGGACGCAAGGCCGTCATTCCTGCAAATTACAAACTAGACTCACCATTCTCACCAGGGATTTTGACCCACGATCGTCTCTTTGTTTCGGGCATGCAAGGAAGAGATTTGCAGACCGGCAAGATTGCCGAGGATCCTGCCGCCCAAACCGATCTCGCCCTGGATGGGCTGAAGGCAGTAGCTGAAGCAGCAGGACTGTCCATGAAAAACTACGTCTTCGTGAATCCTTATTTGACGACAAAAATACCTTCCAGGGTCATGAATGAGCGCTACGCGCGCCGCTTTGAATTTGGCAACACGCCCGGGCGCGCCACCATCGAAGTGACAGCGTTGCCAGAGCAAGCGCAGATTGAATACACTGGCGTGGCGGTACACGACCTCAGCCTTCGCCGCGCCGTCCGTCCAAAAAATATGCCTCCAAGTCCCACCGCTAGCCCGTGCGTCTTCGCGGGCGCAACGTTGTACTGCTCCGCGAAAAGCGGATTTATTCCCGGCCCCCACGGAGGCGTCTATAACGGAACCACCGCCGCCCAACTTCGACAAACCATGCGCAATCAACTCGACAATCTCGAAGAAGCGAACATGGATTTCAGCCAAGTGGTCAGCTCGACCATCTACCTCGACGACCTTTCAGACAGTCCGGCATTTAGCAAAGTGTTTTCAGAATATTTCCAAAATGCCCCGCCGGTGCAGACGCTCGTTCAGCAACTCCCGCCAGCCAATCGTGCGCCCAATGCCGAAGAGGAGTACCCGGACCTGGAACAAGTATCCCTGATCGCAGTAAAGAATTTTACGATGACGGCTCCCAAGGCCTGCCAATGAGCAACTGGGTCGCACGTTGGAGGCTGGGCCGACTATGGATGCTGTCCTTCGCAGGCCTTGTTCAAGCTGGCGCGCAAGGGCAACAGCCCCCTGCGACACCTGCCAGTTGCAAAGTTGAAGCCGTGAACTATAAGGGCTGGGACGCGCAGCAGGTTTCTAATCCTTGGGTGAAGCTGATTTTTGTGCCGCAAAATGGCGGACGGCTCATGCAGGTGATCTTCGATGAGCATCCATATTTGTTCGTGAACCCCCAATACGCAGGAAAGTATCTTCCGCCGTCCAACACCGATTGGTTTAACTATGGCGGTGACAAGCTATGGGTGCTCCCCGAAGGAAATGATGACGAACAACATTGGGTCGGCAATTCCGACACTCTGGACGACGGCCCATTCGCCTTACGCGTTCTTTCGCAAGGTCCAGAGTGTGAGGTCTCTCTAACCGGACCAGCAGACCCCCTCACCGGCCTGCAATTCACACGCAACGTCCGTCTGGACGCGAACTCTCCAAGCATTCGATTTCATGCGATATTTACCAATGCGACGAAGCATCCAATCGAGTGGTCGGTGCAATCGGTCACTCAGTATGACACCGCGGATGCCAAGGACCCGGCCCATCACAATAGGGACATTTGGGGATTCAGCAGCGCCAATCCCACCAGCAGTTATCTCAATCGTTACCACGTGAGAACCGGACCCGCCGAGAACCCCGCCGCGAGCGTGCGAGAAGACGGCATCTTTTCATTGCACTATGCTCCCTTGGCAGCGGAACTGTGGCTGGATAGTAGAGAAGGATGGCTGGCCGTCGTCGACGGCGCCAGCGAATATGCGATGGTCGAACGCTTTCGATACGACAATGCCAAGCAGTATCCGGGCAAGGCATCCGTCATATTTTGGACAAACGGCCCGGAGATCCATCAATCCGCCGACGGCACATTTGCATTGGGACGCCCCGATAGGGCAACCTCGCCTTTCTACATGGAAGCGGAGTTGAATTCCCCCATTGTGCGCCTTTACCCCGGCGAGTCGCAGAGTTTTGACACGGAGTGGTTTCCAACACGCGGCAACAACACTTTTCAGGGCGTAAAGGATTCAGGAGTAATCCTGAAGCCTCTGCGCGCCGCTGAAGTCGGAAATGGCGGAAAGATCGATATCAGCGGAACTTTCGGAGTTTTCTTCCCAGGGAAACTCGTCGCGTACTTTTACAGCAGGCATGGCACGGCCTTAGGAACAGAGCCTCTGGTCGAGGTAGACCCTCGCAAAATTGTCCAATTTCACGTCTCATCAGCATTCCCTGGTCATCCCGGACGGGTTTCGCTCCATCTGATCGGTCTAGGCGGGTCCGACTATGGCTCGCTCGGCGAGGTAGCCATTGAAGGTTCGGGCCAGCCCGAATGAGACGACTTCCTAAGGCGTTCGCGCTGGGCGGCGTAGCTTTTGCGCTCAGTTTCGCACTTCCGTTCATGAACGCGCAGGGGCATCCCGCCACCTCAAGCGCGATCGATGCCGGCAAGGAGGACGCTGCCTCCGCAGGAAAACTCGGTAAGAACTGGCCGTCGTACAACGGAGACTACTCGGGACAAAGGTACAGCAGCTTAAGCGGTATCAACGCAACGAACATCTCGAAACTTCGAGCCGCATGGATTTTCCATGCCGACAACGCCTCGAGATTGGAAGTCACGCCAGTCGTCCAGGACGGCGTAATGTATGTGACGGCCTCCAACAATCTGACCGCTCTAGACGCGCGCACCGGGCGGGAACTATGGAAGCACGTGCGTCCGGTAAGCGGCGGCCTGATTGATGACGCTGCCGCGCATAAGAATCGGGGCGTGGCACTCTGGCAACATCGCGTCTACATGGAGACCGACAACGCGCATCTGCTTTGTCTGGATCAACGCTCGGGTCGCGTGCTTTGGGACATCCCGTATGCGGATCCCAAGAAGGGCTACGGCGCCACCAGTGCCCCGCTCGTCATCAAGGACGAAGTCATCGTGGGCACTTCCGGTGGAGACAGCGGAGTGCGCGGCTTTCTCGCTGCTTACGATGCAGCAACCGGCGAAATGCTCTGGAAATTCTGGACCATCCCGGCTCCGCACGAGTTCGGCTCGTCGAGTTGGCCCGGAGACTCCTACCTCCACGGAGGAGGCACAACGTGGATGCCAGGCACTTATGATCCGGAGTCGAACACGCTGTACTGGGTTACCAGCAATCCAGGCCCTGACTTCGTGGGGGACACAAGACCCGGAGATGACTTATATACCGATTGCGTGGTCGCTCTCAACGCGGATACAGGTGCGCTGAAATGGTATTTTCAGTTCACCCCGCACGACCTGTACGACTACGATGCCAACGAGACACCCGTACTGATTGATGTGGATGAGCACGGAGAACGCCACAAGCTGCTCGTGCAAGCCAACCGTAACGGATTCCTGTATATTCTTGATCGAACCAACGGAAAGTTCTTAAGAGCAACACGCTTCTTGGACGAAGTGACTTGGGCCAAGGGAATTGATCCCACAGGCCGCCCCATCCTCACCGGGAAGATTCCAACCCCAGACGGCACCCGAATCTGTCCCGGCATCGAAGGTGCGACAAATTGGTATTCGCCCTCCTATAGTCCGGAGACTCGAATGCTTTACTTTCTCGCCTCCGAGAATTGCAGCGTTTTCTTTTCGAAGCAATCGAAATACTCGGAAGGGGAAACGTTCTACGCCACTGGCACGAAACAAATTCACACCGAAAAACAGCAAAGGCTTCTCCTGGCCTACAGCATCCCTGACGGAACCATGGCTTGGCGCAATCCGCAGGTCGGGAACGGAAATTCCTGGGGAGGCACGCTAGCCACCGCGGGAGGGCTGGTTTTCTTTGGGGACGATTCCGGATCGTTTGCTGCCGCCGAAGCGCGCACAGGCCGCCCACTCTGGGATTTCAATACCGGCCAGTCGATTCATGCCTCGCCAATGAGCTATGAAGTAAATGGAGAACAATACCTCGCCATCGCGGCTGGAAGCGACGTCCTCGCGTTTTCCTTGCAGCATTAGACGACGCCGAAGAATCTGCAGACGAAAGAAACGAGACTAGGACGAACGCTCAGAGCCAACGCAACGAGGTCGATGGCTCTTGATCTAAGCGTGTCTGGCATCAGTTCAGTTCATTGTCCTTCCCTTGCAATTCCTGCAGCGTCGCCGGCCCACTATGGGAATGCATTCCCGAATCAAATTTCATCACCAGCAGTGAGAATCAGTATCCCGTTTCGGAGGAAATGGATGAAGGGCAAAGTCTTGCTCGTCGACGACTCGAGTACAGCGCTTCTAATGGGGGAGACCGTATTCAAGGAGCACACGCCCTATGAAGTGGTGACCGCCCGTGACGGCGAAGAGGGAGTTGCGAAAGCACTGGCCGACAAGCCGGACTTGATCCTTCTGGACGTAATCATGCCGAAGATGGATGGATTTACCGCCTGCGAGGAAATGCGCAAACACCCGCTCTGCAGCCGAGGAAATGTCGAGCACTGCGGAGGAGTTGTCATCGCAGGCAGAATCTCTCTTGCAGCTGATCGCTTTCTTCCGCACAGACGAAAGCCACGAGCTGTTTGCCGGGGGAGGATTGAGGCATGCGGGGCAAGCCCCGTGGGTTTCTGGTACCTGGCAGCCTCAGTCGCACAACTGGGCTCAGCACGCGCAAAGCGCTCCGGCGGGACATCGCGCGAAGGGGCATAGCGCGGGAATTTAAAGGAGATTCGGACCGATGACATCGGCAGTGAAAGAAGCTGTGGATCAGAAGCAATATCTGACGTTCTTTTTATCCGGGGAGGAGTATGCGATCGGTATTCTCCGGGTGAAGGAGATCATCGGCTACGACATCGTGACCACGGTGCCGAAAACACCGAACTGGGTTCGCGGCGTAATCAACCTTCGCGGGAGCGTAGTTCCGGTAGTCGACCTCGCCGTCAGGTTTGGGTTGGGGGAACGCCAGGTAACCAAAACCAGTTGCATCATTATCATTGAGGGGCAATCCGAGAACCGAAACACGATGATGGGTGTGATGGTGGACGCGGTAAGTCAGGTTATGGACATCGCCGCCGGCGATATTCAGGCAGTGCCCGCGTTTGGAACTCGCATCAGAGTCGACTATCTGCAAGGCATGGCGCAACAGGGGAAGAAGTTTGCCCTGTTGCTGGACATTGACAAAGTGCTTTCCGGGGATGAAGCAATGGGATTGCAAGAGCTTGCTCTGAGCAGCGAAGACTCGAAAGACGGCTCAGCCTCGGAACCGACACTCATTCAGTCGCGTGCCAGTGCGGCGAAGGGATGACTCAGGCCACTATGGCAAAGAAAATTTTACTCGTTGACGACTCCACCACCTCACAACTCAAGACGCGGTCCATTTTTGGCAACGATGAGGCCTACGAATTCGTCAGCGCCAGTGACGGCAAGGAAGGGGTCGAAAAGGCCCTTACGGAAAAGCCTGACCTGATCTTGATGGACGTTGAAATGCCTCGCATGACGGGGATCGAAGCCTGCCGAGAGATCAGGAAGAACCTGGCAACCAAGAACATCCCAATCATCTTAATGACGATGCGAAGCGAGGCGTCATTTATCAAGGCTGGACGCGACAGCGGCTGCACCGACTACCTCTTCAAGCCGGTGGACGGAGAGAAGCTCCGTGCCGTCGTGAAAAAGCTCATTACATGAGGGGCAGAGACAGCGAGATGCGCGCCAATCTCGGAGTGCCGACTCGCGTCCACACGCAAGCGACAGCCTTAAGTCGTAACAGTGCGGGACTGCATGTGTCCCCTGATCTTGTCCCCCGCACAATACCGGCGAAGGTGTTTTTGAGGTTCCAGGAACTCATCTACCGGGAAGCCGGGATATGGCTGTCCGAAGCGAAAACCAGTCTTTTGACTGGAAGACTTTCAAGACGTCTGCGTGCGCTGGATCTGAAAGACTTCGCGGAGTATTACAACCGCGTTGTCGTGAATGAAGAAGAACGCTGGTGCATGCTGGATGCGATCACGACCAATGAAACGCACTTTTTCCGCGAACCAGGGCATTTCCACTTTCTGGAGCAAGAGGTGTTCCCCGCCTGGCAGCAACCCGCCGCGTCCAGAAGGCAACACCGGACGATTCGGGTATGGAGCGCTGGTTGTTCCACTGGACAAGAGGCATATTCACTGGCCATGGTGTTAGTGGATCGCTTCCCGCCGTCGATGGGATGGAGCATTGAAATCTTCGCCTCCGACATTTCGCGTCGCGCTCTGGCCGTTGCCGAAGAAGGCGTGTGGGATGCCAAGAAGGCCCATGAAATTCCTCCGTACTACCTGCGCAATTACACGTTGAAAGGGCTCGGCGAAAACCGGGGAAAGATCAAAGCGGCTCCGGCCATTCGAGTGGTCCGTTTTCAACGCTTAAACCTGAATGACAACGTTTATCCGGGAATCGGCACATTCAATCTGATCTTTTGCAGAAATGTGCTTATCTATTTTGATCTCGAGAGCAGAAAACGCGTGATCGAGCGCTTGCTGAATCATCTCGCTCCGGAGGGCTACCTCTTCCTTGGTCACGCGGAAACGTTGAATTCAATCTGCACTGGCTTGCGGTGTGCGGGGCCGACAGTCTACTCGTTTGCAGGAATCCGGAGTGAAGCGCATCATGCCACTCGACGATAGCGCCGGGTTAATCAAGGTCCTGGTGGTCGACGATTCGGCAGTCGTGCGACAGGTGCTGGAAGCGATTCTCTCCCAGGAATCGGACATGTCGGTCATGGTTGCGGCCGACCCTTTGATTGCCCTGCGAAAAATGAGTGTCGTCCGTCCCGACGTCATCGTGCTGGATTTAGAGATGCCAAGGATGGACGGTCTCACCTTCTTGCGCAAGATCATGGCTGAAGATCCGATACCAACGGTCATCTGCTCCGGTGTTGCTGCACGCGGTACTTTGGCGGCCTTGCGCGCGCTGGACGAAGGCGCCGTGGGAATCGTTTCCAAACCCAAGCTTGGTGTCCGCAATTTTCTCTACGAGACTGGCTTGGTGCTGACGGACATGGTGCGGTCGGCGGCACGCGCTAAGATCAAGCGGCGGTCCTCCTCCAGAACTTTGACTGAGCGAAGGCCGACGCCCTCTCAGCGGCCTACCGAATGTTTGCATAATTCCGCAAGGCGGATTGTGGCCATAGGAGCTTCAATTGGAGGCACCGACGCCCTGGCTCAGATTCTCACCGTGCTGCCACCGGATTCTCCAGGCATCGTTATTGTCCAGCACATGCCGGAAGTTTTCACCGCGGCGTTCGCCCAACGGCTCAACGAAATGTGTCAGATCGAGGTCAAGGAGGCTGCGCAAGGGGACGCTATCGCAATCGGTAGAGCGTTGATTGCGCCCGGGAACCAGCATATGTCAGTGAGGCGCAGAGGCTCGCAAAGCTCTGTGGAGATTACGGACGGTCCACTGGTTTCACGACATCGTCCGAGTGTCGACATTCTATTTCGCTCAGTTGCTCGGACAGAGGGGGAGCATGCTCTGGGCATTATCTTGACGGGCATGGGGAGTGATGGCGCGCAGGGCTTGTTGGAAATGAAGATGGCTGGAGCCGAAACGGCGGCCCAAGACGAAGCCAGCTGTGTAGTTTTCGGAATGCCGAAAGAGGCTATTGCGTGTGGTGCGGCGGATATGGTCCTTCCGCTGTCAAAAATGCGGGCTAAGATTCTCGGCCAGAGTTCCGGGGGCTTGCAAGGCTCGCGGGAGATCCCGCTGAGGGAAACAATTTGATTTGGCGTCCCCGACGGGATTCGAACCCGTGTTATCGCCGTGAAAGGGCGGTGTCCTAGGCCGGGCTAGACGACGGGGACGCAGGCAGTTGGAGGCGTGGAACTCCGGAGAATCAATGTTAACAAGCTCTGGAGAAGACTGTCAAAGCTGATTGGGGTCCGAGAGCCCGCTCCGGTACAATCTTTATTAGTGCACCTGCAGCGATCGTCGGTGTGTTTCCGATAGATGGTTTGCGCTATGTCCGATCAACTTTATCTCAGTCTGTGGTTTCCCAGTTTTGGCGAGCCGGACATGCTGCGGCACGCGGTCTCCGTGCTGCGGCAATTTGCTTTTTCGGAACAGCGACGAGGCGTAACCTACGTTTCGCTGCATCCCGTGTCCTGGTCTGAACCTACTATTTTCGAACGACGCTTTGAGCCTCCCGTTCCACCCGAAGAGGCCGCGGAGTTCGCGGGCGAGCTGTTGCATTCGGACTACGCTTGCGTCTTCTCGGCCTTCTGGGATTTATGGGTACCGGATCCACACACGGGTTCGTGGCACTTGACCCCGACGCTGGTGAAGATCATCGCGCAAGGCGAGGATTTCGAAGACGAGACGGCAGAGGAGACGGGGCAGATTCAAATCGAGTTCGGCGTTGACACTCCATTTCTCTATGAAGATACGCGCCCTCGGAGCGAAGCGGACCAGCGTGTGCGGTCGAATATCCAGAAGTTGGTGGAGTTCACAATCAAGATCGAGAAGAACAGCGGGGCGACGGGCCGCGTGCTGTGGTCTGAAGCCGAAGAAAATCTCGCGCAAAAGCTCATTCAGCGCCTACAGAAAGTACAGTAGAGGGATTGCCGGACGCGGCCAGCCACGAATTGTCTCCTTAGGCCAAACTTGTGTCGGTGGGTTGCACCGCACAATATCAGCATTTGGATGAACCTGCTCCGACACGCCTGACCCGACGCCGCGGTTGGGGCCTCGTTATCTCTTTACCCCAACCGCCGTCACGGTCTCTACTTCGTTCGGCCACCTTCCATTTTCAGCTTCTCCGACGCGGCGGCTTGCGCAGCGGCCAGCCGCGCGGTGAATACTCGGAACGGTGAGCAGGATACATAGTTCAGTCCAACCTGGTGGCAGAACTCGACGGACGAAGGTTCCCCGCCGTGCTCGCCGCAGATGCCAACTTTCAGGTTGGTGCGGCTCTTGCGGCCGTTCTCGGTGGCCATCTTCACCAACTGCCCGACACCCTCCCGGTCAAGCACAGCAAACGGATCTTGCTTGATGATTCCGTCCGCGAGGTAGGTGGGCAGAATCTTGCTGACGTCATCGCGTGAGAAGCCCCAAGTAGTTTGTGTCAGATCGTTGGTACCAAACGAAAAGAACTCCGCTTTCTTGGCGATCTCACCGGCGATGAGCGCGGCGCGAGGCAACTCAATCATGGTGCCCACCATGTAATCTACGGTGCGTCCCTTTTCCTTAAACACTTCTTTCGCAACGCGGTTTACGATCGCCGCCTGGTTTTCCAGTTCATTGACGGTTGCTGTGAGCGGGATCATGACTTCGGGATGGACCTTGGCGCCAAACTTGGCAACCGCCACCGCAGCCTCGAAAATAGCGCGAGCCTGCATCTCGGTAATCTCTGGATAGGTGATCCCCAAGCGGCAGCCCCGATGGCCGAGCATGGGATTCACCTCGTGCAGCTGTTCGACGCGCTTGAGAAGATGGGGCAGAACCTTCTTGAGGTCTCCAACCCCTTTTACTCCGTAGTCGCGATACTTGACCACCAGCGACTTCTTCTGTGCCGCGTCTATATACGGCAGCGTCGCAATGTTCACCATTAGTTCTTCGCGTGGGGGGAGGAACTCGTGCAACGGAGGATCGAGCGTGCGGATGGTCACTGGAAATCCATCCATTGCACGGAAGACGCCTTCAAAATCCTTGCGCTGCATAGGCAGCAATTTCTTGAGTGCCGCCCGGCGCGACGGTTCGTCTTCGGCAAGAATCATGGCCCGCATGTGAGCAATTTTCTCTTCGCCAAAAAACATGTGCTCCGTGCGGCACAGTCCGATACCTTCCGCGCCAAACTCGCGAGCCTTCCGCGCATCACGAGGAACGTCCGCATTGGCGCGGACTTTCATGGTGCGATAGGGCTCAGCCCAGCCCATGAACTTGCCCAACAGAACCAAATCTTCCGGGTCCGGCGGCACCGTCTTGACCTGACCTTTGATCACGCGCCCCGTGGAGCCGTCGAGCGAAAGCCAATCCCCTTCTTTGAAGACCTGCCCCTTCACACGAATTTCGCGCTTCTTCTCGTCGACATCGATTTCTTGGGCACCCGCCACGCAGCACTTTCCCATACCGCGCGTTACTACCGCGGCGTGACTCGTCATGCCGCCGCGCGACGTTAGGATGCCGACAGCTACCACCATGCCTTCAATATCTTCGGGCGAGGTTTCCGCGCGCACCAGGATGATGGGATTTTTCTCGGCGCCGTGGCCTGCCATTTTCACGGCATCGGCGGCGCTAAAGGCGATCTGGCCAACCGCTCCGCCCGGGGAGGCTGGCAAACCCTTCGCTAATATGTTCTCGTATTTGACGTCCTTCTCGTCCAGGCGCGGAACCACAAAGTAAACCAACTGATCAGGCTCCGGGCGGAAGATCGCCTCTTCCTTGGTGATCAATCCCTCTTCCACCATTTCAATGGCGATCCGCACCGCCGCAAGGCCGGCCCGTTTCCCATTCCTGGTTTGCAACATGTAGAGTTTGCGGTCCTGGATCGTAAACTCGAAGTCCTGCATGTCCTTGTAGTGCTTTTCAAGTCTCGTGGTGATTTCGCGGAGTTGCTTGAAGACATCAGGCATAATTTGCTCGAGTTCCCCAATCGGGACCGGAGTCCGCACGCCCGACACGACATCTTCTCCCTGAGCGTTCAGCAAGAATTCTCCATAGAACTCTCTGGCGCCAGTTGAGGGATTGCGGGTGAAACCAACGCCGGTGCCGCTGGTTTCGCCAAGATTGCCGAACACCATCGCCTGCACGTTCACGGCTGTACCCAGCATGTCGTCGATGTTGTTGAGGCGTCGGTACGTCTTGGCGCGGTCATTTTGCCAGGAACGGAACACGGCATCTCGCGCCATCGAGAGCTGTTCCCGAGCATCCTGCGGAAAGTCGCGACGGGCGTGCTTCTTGACAGCCTTCTTGTACTCGGCGATGACTTCCTGCAGCGCCTTGGCGTCGAGGCCGGTATCGAACTTGGTCTTTCTATGCTTCTTCTTGGCATCGAAGATTTCCTCGAACACCGACTTTTCGATATCCAGCACGACGTTGCCAAACATCTGAATCAGTCTGCGGTAGGAGTCGTACGCGAAGCGTGGGCTTTTGCTGCGCTCGGCCAACGCGACCACGCTATTGTCGTTCAGGCCCAAATTTAGAATCGTATCCATCATCCCAGGCATGGAAAACTTCGCGCCTGAGCGCACGCTGACGAGAAGAGGATTATCGCCACGTCCGAGTTGCTGCCCTTGCAATGTCTCCAGGCGGTGCAACGCTTCATCCATTTGCCGGTCGGTTTCGGTGGAAACCTCCCCTGTGCGCATATATTCGCGGCACGCTTCGGTTTGAATGGTGAAGCCCGGAGGAACCGGCAGGCCTGCATTCGTCATTTCGGCGAGGCCGGCGCCCTTGCCGCCAAGATCGTCTTTCATCTTGCTGTTGCCTTCGGCCTGACCGCCGCCAAAAAAATAGACGTACTTGGTGGAATTGGAGGACATCACGTGGACATTGCCAGACGACATGGAGCGGGTGCTCATGAATGAGTGCCTCGGTTCGGATGGATTTTTTAGTTCAAAACTCTACCTTCAGTCACAATCTCGGAAAAATCAGCAATTGTGGAAAATTCTCGCAGTAAATCGCGCAGCAGTGCAAGCTGGCTCGAACGAACTCGCTCATCTTCGACCATGACCATGATCTTCTCGAAGAATCGATCAATCCACGGGCGAAGCTTCGACAGTTCCAGCAGTGCCTGAGCATACTGCTTTCCGGCACTGAGCTTCTTGACGACTTCAGCTGTCGGACCAATCTGGTCGGCCAAATCCTTCGCGATGAGAGGCAATGCCTCGCGGTCCACCACGCTAGCTGGATTCTTCCCTGCCTCCCTGGCCTGACGCAGAATGTTCTTCATGCGCCTGAAGGCAATGGAAATCGACTCAAAATCGGCCGAGGGACGGACTTTTGCAACCGCTTCGGCTCGCGCCTCCGCGTCGGTCAGATCATCGGCCCCTGCTACCAACACCGCACTCACCACATCGTAGGCATAGCCACGGACATCTTTGAGATAAAACTCAACACGTTCCCGGAGAAACCCGTCGACGCTCGCGGAATAGTCCACCGCTGCGGGAAATTTCTTCTCAGCCGCTGATCCGCGATAGCCAGCTCGCGCGTTTTCCATGAGTCGCGTCAGGCTTAGAGGAAATTTCCGCTCAGCGATAATTCTGACGATGCCATTCGCCTGACGTCGGAGGGCAAACGGATCTTTCGATCCCGTCGGATGCAGCCCCAAAGCGAACATGCCAGCAATGCTGTCTGCCTTGTCCGCAATGGAGAGCACCGCACCCTCGATCGTGCGAGGAGTCTCATCGTCCATTGCTTCCGGTTTGTAGTGATCGTAAATCGCATCTGCAACAGCAAAGCGCGTTGCTTCGGGCAAGTCGGCGTCGAGCGGCTGCGCTTTCGCGTAGAGCCCGCCGACAATGCCCTGCAATTCCGTGAACTCCTTGACCAATTCGGCAGTGAGGTCCGCCTTCGCCATGAACGCTGCCTTGTGAACGACGCCGGGGCGAATTTCCTGCCCACTTTGTCGGACCGTCTCGGAAACGCAACTCGCAAGCCGCTGCACTCGAATCGTCTTGTCGAAATAACTGCCGAGATCACGCTGAAAAGTAACGTTTTTCAGCATGTCGACGCGCTCGCGCAGTGAGTGCTTTTGGTCGGTTCGCCAAAAGAAGCGAGCATCGTTGAAGCGCGCTCGCAGCACCCGCTCATTGCCGTGACGAATGAGGCCGTCGGGGTCGCTCTGCGTATTTAGAACAGCGAGGAAATGGGGGAGCAGTTTGCCGCTTGCATCTTCAATGGCGAAGTGCTTCTGATGATCGCGCATCACGGTCACGAGGATTTCGTCTGGCAGCGTTAGGAACTCGGAATCGAAGCTACCGAGAATGGCAGTCGGGTATTCCGTAAGATTGATTACTGTCTTGAGGAGATCGTTGTCATCGCGCCAGCGGGCGCCCGGAATAGTTCGGGTGGCTAGATCGAGAGCCTTGCGGATTCTTTGCTCACGCTCACCGGCACCGACTACCTTGGCATTGCGCAGAGCTTCCACATAAGCGCTGGGTTTCGCGATTTCGAAGATCTCCTGCCCGATGATGCGATGCCCGCGGGATGTATTCCCAGCGTGAATGCCCGCAAACTCCAGAGTGACGACTTGTTCGTCCAGCATGGCAACCAGCCAGCGTAGCGGACGTACAAAACGCTCGCTGGGCTTGCGCCAGAACATGCTTTTGGGCCAGTAAATTCCCGCGATTTCCCTGGGTAGCGCTTCGCTCAGGATATCGGCGGCGCTGCGGCCCTTTTTCGTGACCGTCGCCGCCAGATACTCACCCTTGGGCGTTGAGACTTTGCCGAGTTGAGCTACATCTACGCCAGCCTTCTTGGCAAAGGCTTGCGCTGCGGGCGTCGGTTGACCATCTTTATAAGCAACGCTCACCGAAGGCCCGGTGATTTGTTCGGTGATGTCCGGTTGCGATGAGGGAATTCCGGCAGCGAGAACGGCCAAGCGCCGCGGTGTATCGAGGGAAGTAAGGGCGCCGGAGGCAGGGAGTCGCTCACGATCCAGAAGCTTAGCGATGCGTTCGCGCAGTTCGAGCGAAGCAGCGTCGATCATTCGCGCCGGGATTTCTTCTGTTCCAATTTCAAGCAAGAAGTCAGGCATGAGCGGGCGCCTCTTTCCGTTTTGGCTCATCCTCTTTTTGCTGATCATTTTTTTGTTGATCAACGTAGGCCTTAGCCACGGCCACGGCTAACGTTCGCACGCGGGCAATTACGCCGACACGCTCGGTGACGGAAATTGCGCCACGCGCATCGAGAATATTGAAAAGGTGGGAACACTTCAGGCAGAGGTCATAGGCGCCCAGCAACGCGAAACGCCTCTTGTCAAAACCCGGAGCGGCTTCAGATTTCTTGCTGATCATCGCCGCGTACGAATCCACAAGCGCCTTGCACTCGGCTTCGTAAAGATCGAAGTGTTTCCAGGTTTTTTCAATGTCCGCTGTTTCGAAATTGTAAACAGAAAATTGTAACTCATCCGCCAAACGTACGTCGCCGTATTTCACTTCCCTGCCCGTATCCGGATCGCGTGCCCAGACAATGTCGTAGATGCTGTCGACATCTTGCAGAAACGCGCCGATACGCTCCAGGCCATACGTCAATTCCGCCGACATTGGATCGAGATCAACGCCACCACATTGCTGGAAATATGTGAACTGCGTAATTTCCAAGCCATCCAGCATCACCTGCCAGCCAATACCCCATGCGCCGAGGGTCGGCGATTCCCAATTGTCTTCTTCAAATTTCAAATCATGTTTGCGAAGATCGATACCCAGCGCTTCGAGGGACTCCAGATAAATCTCCTGCACGCGCTCCGGCGGAGGCTTCAGGATGACCTGCATCTGCATGTGCTTGAACAGGCGGTTCGGGTTCTCTCCATAACGACCATCGGCGGGACGCCGCGATGGCTGCACGTAGGCGACTTTGTAGGGTTTTGGACCGAGAACGCGCAGAAAAGTCTCCGGCGCCATGGTGCCGGCGCCGACTTCAACGTCGTGCGGTTGCTGCAAAACACATCCTCGGGCCGCCCAGAACGATTGCAGGCGCAGGATCAATTCCTGAAACGTCGGCGGCGTCGGTTTTGTGATTGTCGCACTAGAGTTAGTCGCGATCATGAATTTTATTTCAGTTCAGCTTCGCCAGCATCGGCTGGGTCGTGAGTTTCTTCTCCAAGTGTCGTTGCACAATCTGCATTAGGAACTTGCGTAAATCTTCGCCAACCGATTTCGGCCAGGGTTCCGCCGACAGTGCCGCCACGGGCGCGCGAAACATTTGCACTGCCCAGCGCCGCGAATCCACAGAAAGCCGGGACGACGCCAGCCTCTTGTGGTCCACACACATGAGCCCGTCGGCCAGCGCATGATAAAAAGCAGTCTCGCCTTCCAAATCCAGACCACACTCGACACACGCCGAAAGCTCCGGCAAGAACCCAGTCAGCCTCGTCAGCCACAATTCAAAATATGTCAGTGGCATCCAAATCTCGGGTCCGCGCAAGGCTCCCAAGACGGACGCCGTGAGGCGAAACAAAGCGTCATTGGCCTCACGATCCGGCAAAACTTCATCGAGCAATTCCGCCACATGGCCCAGAGCCACAACCCGCGGATAACTCATCTCATGCGTCAGTGGCGAGTCAATCACTTCGCACGAATCGAGCCGCGTCAACTCCTGCCGCTCGCGATCTTCGTAGACCGCCCGCACCAGCGTTAACGGCTCCAGGGCCCCACCAAAGCGCCGGCGCGACTTCTTCGCTGACCGCGCCACTCCTCGCACTTTGCCATCTTGCCGCGTGAAAAGCGTAACCAGAAGATCGGCTTCGCGCATCGGATAGGTGCGCAGCACAATTGCTTCAGACTCTTTCAGCGCCATAGTTCACGGCTTCGTGGCGACCAAGGGCAACTAATGATTCTACGCGACAAATCGCGGAGACGAAATGCGGAGAGAGGCAAAGTGACATTAGGCTGAACTCGCTGGCAGGAGCTTGAGGACAGAGAGTTTGTCCCAATACCGCGACCTGCGACGCTCCCTCAAACAACAAGGGCGCACATCCGCAGACGTGCGCCCCTAAACTTCGCGACGACGCTCAGCGCCCAAAATATTTTGCGTTCTTCTCAGCGTATTCTTTCCATTTTTCCGGCAGGTCATCGAGGGCAAAAATCGCCGACACCGGACACACCGGTACGCAGGCGCCACAATCAATACACTCGACCGGGTCAATATAGAGCATCTCGCTCCCCTCGAATTGGGGTTCGTCCTTTTTCGGGTGGATGCAATCCACGGGGCAAGCGTCTACGCAAGCCGCGTCCTTCGTGCCAATACAGGGTTCCGCAATCACGTACGCCATCTGTCTCTCCGGGATACTTGGTAAGAACTGATTATTTTAGCAAGAACTGGGGACATGGTACAGGTGAGCAACTCTTTTATAGATCCTTTTTCGCACCGCACGGCGCGAGAACGCCCACGCCTCCACAAACTACGGAGCTACCAGCGTTCGCGGCCGCAACGGTGGGGCCTGGTAGCCTCCGCAGCGCGCTTCTATGGCGGCGGCTACTTGCAGGACCAAGTCCTCTTCCCAGGGACGCCCTACAACCTGAACGCCGATGGGAAGCCCCTCGGGCGAGCGGCCTAACGGGACCACACACGCGGGGAGCCCCAGCAAATTAAACCATTCCGTATAGGACCACGCGTCGAGGTACTTCACCTTGTGGCCTTCAACTTGCCACTCACGCTCTCCATGGCGGAATGCGGGAATGGCGGCCACTGGGCACAGAAGAATCGAGAACACGCGCATTTGAGCCAGGAACTGCGCTCGCAACTCATCTCGTTGCAGCCAGCTATAGAGCAGCGTGTGGCCGGTATG
>Ga0209068_10000079_pt1 | contig 57374 bp, 58 predicted proteins | sample ColStrG_CSR_2012_FD_187200 | JGI IMG/M metagenome (GOLD analysis project Ga0209068, IMG submission 187200) | Freshwater sediment microbial communities in response to fracking from Pennsylvania, USA - Cold Stream Run_MetaG_CSR_2012 (SPAdes)... | ecosystem: Environmental > Aquatic > Freshwater >...
CGGCGTTTGCACGCGCTCGTCCGCCATTTCCATGTTGAAGAAAATTTTGTGTCTTTCAAAGCGGCGGCGCGATTTCACCGCGACCGGGTCGTTGGCGACTTGTTCCGCCGATAGCTCATCCGCCCACGGACACGGTTGCCCGTCCAGGAGCTGGACTTCCGCGCGAAGCCTGTCATCCGGCGTGTTTTGGAGGGAAGTGACGCGGCAGCGGGCTTTTTTGGCGCCAAACTGTACGCCTACGACATCCCCTGGATTCAGGGAGCAAGCGAGTTGGGTCAGTACCGCTCCGGATGGGCGAATCTGTACCGCATGCGCCTGCTGAAAGAAGGGCTTGCCATCTTGACTCATACCCCAGACTCGAACGGGCAAGTCGGGGTGCACGCTGGTTATTGCTTTTTCCGTCATGGTGTCTTCCACCCAAGAGTAACCTTGCGGCGGGCAGAAGGACAGCTCCCTAAAGGTCAATGACCTTCCATGTATTGACCTTCCATGCAGGTCTCGCTTTCGAGCCTTGGTAGCGTCAGTTTTGGGGAGGGGATCTTAATGGGGCGCCAAATCTCGATACGAGATCAACTCCACACCAGCTTTCGCCAGTGCTTCGCGAGCCGTGGGCGATGTCAGTGTTTGCAGTTCAATCGCGCGGGAAGCACGCAGGCGCGTGCGGATGCTTGCCAGTTCCGCGTCCTCGTATCCGGGATGGCATACCAATTCCCAAGTACCTTCCGGCAAGCCTTCAGAAATTCCGCGAACGATCGCGGCGAACAGCGGTTCATCAAGAGCGCCCGTTTCAATGACTCCCAGACTCCCGTCCGGGGTGATCATGCCGTGTTCTGCAATGAGATCGCGGAACGCCGGAAGAGACCGCCGCAGTGCCCGGACTTGAAGATAGCGCTTCCACAACGATGGCCGTCCGCGGAGTTCGTCAAACGGCAGGGGTCGCACGGGCACGAATGGATTTCGCACAGCCCGTATCCCGCAGGTTCGCGCCGCTTTCAACAGCGGTCGCAGGATGGCAGGGAAGACATGCGTGTGCTTGTGCGTGTCAAAGTGACTGAGCGTGACCCCGGCACTCTGGAGCTTACGAAATTGCGCCGTTGCTTCCGCCTCGATCTCTTGTTCCGAAAATCTGCCCATGCCCATTCGTTGGATAAAGCTTCCCAGCGTTGGTGCAAAGGCGGTTCCGTTTTCCGCAAAAGCCAGCGACGGAATTTCCCCTTCAGGCAACACAGGCACTCCGTCGACCAGTACCACGTGACAGCCGAGGCCGAGTCCGGGAGGAACGAGCGCAACTGCTTCCTCCAGCTTCGATCCGGTTGCCATTAGGGTGGCCGAGGTCACAACCCCGCGTTGATGGCATTCAGCAATCGCCCGGTTTACACCCGAGGTCAGCCCCAAGTCGTCCGCGTTGATGATCAATCGCCGCAAGCCGCCAGTCTAGCAGGCGGCAGTGGCCAGCAGAAATTGTGCAAACGCTTGACAGCACCGTGACAATCGTCGACTCGCCCCCGCCTAGCATCGGGTCCAGTGGGTCGGAACACGATTTCCACCTGCGTAGAGACTCGGGCCGCCAGCCCAAGTACGCCCAACGTTTGCATCTCAATCACGCGCTCGGAAAAAAAAGGAGAATTTTCAATGAAATACCGCAATCTCGCTGTTGCATTTGGTCTCGGGCTTATGCTGATGTTCACTTCTAGCGCAGCCTTCGCGCAGTATCACCTCACCACTCTCGCTTCCAATCAAGTGGCATGGTCGTCCCACACAGATCCTCAGTTGGTCAACGGCTGGGGGTTGGCTTACGGGCCAGGCGGCCCGTTCTGGGTGAGCGACCAGGGCTCTGGCTGGTCCACTCTTTATAACGAAATTGGTGTCAAGCAAGGACTTGAAGTCGAGATCCCTTCCGCAACTGGATTCGGATCTGGTCAACCGACAGGAATCGTATTCAATGGCTCCAACGATTTCCAAGTCCAGGGATGGGCCTCTGTCTTCATTTTCGCCACCCTGGATGGAACGATTAGCGGGTGGGCTCCGCAGTCGGATCTCAACAACACGATTATTGCCGTCACGAACTCCAAATCTGTGTACACGGGGCTGGCGGTTACCAATAAGGCTTCCGGCAACGTTTTGTTTGCGGCGGATGTGGCCAACAACAAGGTGGACATGTTCGACGCCAACTTCGCGCCGCTCGGTTCGTTCACCGACACGAATCTCCCCGCTGGTTTTTCGCCGTTTGGCATTCAGGATATCAACGGCCAGGTTTACGTTGCGTTTGCCAGCACTTCCGGGGCAGGTGGCGGTTTCATCGATGTATTTACTGAAACTGGAACGTTCGTCAAGACCCTGGCGCAAGGGAAGCACCTGAACCAGCCCTGGGGACTCGCTGTGGCGCCCAGCAACTTTGGATCGCTGAGCAACACCCTGCTGATTTCCAATAACACAAATCAAGGCACCATCAACGGTTTTAATCTCGCAACCGGTCAATACGTCGGTACGGTTAAGGACGCCGCCGGCAAGCCGATCGTGATCGACCAGCTGTGGGGAATTGAGTTCGGAGGCGGCACCAAGAACAATGGCCGTACGAACCAGCTATTTTTCGCCGCTGGTCCGAAGAACAATCTAACCGGCACCTTCGGGGTGATCTCGACGAACTAGTGGGAATCCGCCTGCGGGAAAAAGAAAGGCCGCCTCGGAAGAGGCGGCCTTTGTCTTTGTAGTGACTAGTTTACTGTGGCAGCGGTTGAGTCTTTTCCACACGAACCGAATTCAGCTTCGTGGGATCGATTCCCAGGTACTGCAGGAGCGTCGGCGCAACCTGCGAGGTCGCCACCGGCGTTTTGAGCGTCTTAGCCTTCATCCCCGGAGTCGAGACGATCAGGCCCACGTTGGTGTCGCCGAAGCTGAACCCGCCGTGCTCGGCGTTCTTTGTTTTCGAACCGGTATAGACCACGCCGTATTGCGGTTGCACGATCACGTCCGGCACCCGGCTGTCTTTGGTCGGGTCGTTGAACTTCAGCTTGAGTTCGGCACCGCCCAGTACTTCATCAATGAACAGAGCCGATGCGTTGGTGTTCAGGTAGTCCGCCACCAGTTGGTCCTGCGTCTGGTCGGGCAGCCAGATCAAAGCGATGTCATCATCCTGGACAAAGCCGCAAGCGCCGGTTGTGCATGCGTTCGCATTGGCAATCGCGATCGCGGCCTGGTTGGTGCCGCCATCCGGCAGAGCAGCAACCAGATCTGCAAAGTGGCCGGGCTTGTTGACCTTCACCGGGTTAATCGGCGACTGGCCATGCTTTGCCGACACGATGAAGAGGGTCGAATTGTAGATGCCCTTGTTTTTCAGCGCTACAATCATCTTGCCGAGCGCCTGGTCGACCTTCTGCAGCCCATAGTTGAGAACAGCACTTGGCGTGCCCGCGCCATCAAGGTAGCCGCCGGGTTGCTGGTTGATCGTCGGATCGGTGTCGTCGACGCAGCTGTTGTCAAAGTTGTCCTTCGCCAGCTTTTGCCCCACGCTGACCCCCTGGAAATTCATGCCGAAAACTTCCGGTGTTCCAGGAGCGGTTTTCCCATCGTGCGAGAGACCGTTGATCTCGTTGATAATTCCCTGCACCTTTTTATAGTCGTTTTCGATGGTGCAGACGACGCTGTGGGTGCTGTCAAATCCGCCGACGTTGGTGATTTCCGGGGTGTAGAGATCATCCACGCCATGGCCGGAAGGGCCGTTCACCAGGTCGTAAGCGGGATGCTTATCCGCCCAGGCCGTGCGCCCGCCCGCTGCTTTGACCACTTCGAAGATCGTATTGGTCCGCAGAGCATTGTGAGGATAGAACGCAACACAATTCCCGTGCGCGTCGATGTGCCGCGGCAGCTTCGTTGGATCGATTACATTCTGTGAGACGTTGCCTACGTACAAATCGATGCTTTCGTCGAACACCATCATGTTGCCCGCGCCGCCGGTGCAGGTTGTGTTGGTCGGATCGAAAATTGCCCGGTCGTAGCTGACGTCGTAGAACAATCCGTGGCTGATGGGCGAACCGCCGGTCACCAACGCCAAGAGCCCCGGAAAGGAGTCAGAGTTCGCTGGCGTGCGGGCATTCGTGTATCGAGTGCCGTGGCTCGACAATTCAGCCAGAGCCGATTTGGGGTTTGCTTGGATGTAGCGTTCGACATCCAGAGCATGTAACCCGTCCACACTGATGAGAAGTACATGATTCTGCGCCGACGCGGTCGGCGTAAACACACAAGCCATCGCCGCTGCCAGAAGCAGGGCGGGAAGGGAACGATACATTGTCACAGAAATTCTCCTTGGAGGAAGTCGTACGAGGTGCCTCCAAAGCTTACGGGACGCCACTTCCGGCGTAAGTGAATGCAGGATGAATCCTGTGTTAAAAATATCTGAAATTGTGGAAATGGTGGGCAGTCGGGGATTTGCCTCCCCGACCTCCAGAATTACTTACGAACCAAATTACTTACGAACCACCGCAGCAGTGCAGTTGATCTCGATCAGAGACTTGCCCGGAAGAGCGGCCACGGCCACCGTTGTTCGCGCCGGCCCGCCGTTGGGGAAATACGTCTTGAAGATCTTGTTCATGGCGTCGTAGTCGTCCAGCTTGGCGAGATAGACGGTGAGTTGCAGAATGCTATCCATCGTGCCGCCGCCGGTCTCGACGAGCCCTTTGACGTTTTCCATCACCTTGGTCACGTGGCTGTCGATGTCGTCCTTGCCAACCGGGCCGTTCGAGTTCGCTCCCTGACCGGCGATGTAGATCACACCGTTGTGGACAATTAAGGGCGTGATGAAGTCGTTCTTGTCCGACGGTTTGCCGTCGCGGCCCATCTTTTGGACGCCAGACTCCCGGACGCCAGACTCCGGTTCTTTCGCTGCCGCGCTCTCCAACAGACCGCCAACACCGACGATCCCAAAAACTGAAGCCACGTTGCCCATTAATTTCCTGCGATTGAAGAATGTTGAAGTCATAGTTTCTCTCCCGGTGATCGGTAATCGGTGACCTGCAAATCTATGATCCGCAAATCGATGACTGGCAATCTTAACTTATTTGACCAGCGTCGGGGACGAATTTGGCCGCAGTCCTGAGCGGCATCTTGCCAGGTGAAAATCGACGGGTGCCGAATTACCAACCCATCTGCGCCATCCTCTCAAGAATGCGCGCGCTGTAGTTGTTCATGCGCTCGGGTCGCCGCTTGAGGGGAGCCGGCAGAATCGCGGCGAGCCGTGCAGCCTGCTCGCGCCCGGTATTGCGGGCATCCGTTCCGTAGTAGTAACGGGACGCCGACTCTACCCCATAAATCCCTGGGCCCCATTCGACCACGTTCAGGTAGATCTCCAGAATGCGCTGCTTGCCGAGGACGAGTTCGGCCACCGGCACCAATGTGAACTCCACGCCCTTGCGGAGGACGGACCGGCTCGTTCCGAAGAACAGGTTCTTTACCAGCTGCTGCGTAATGGTGGAAGCTCCGCGAACGCGGCCGCCTTCCAAACCGTCTTCAGCAGCGATTTGGACTTCCTGCCAATCGAACCCGTGATGCTGGTAGAAGCGCGCGTCCTCCGCAGCGACTACGGCGTGCTGGAGATCGGGCGAGATTTCGTTGAGCGGAATAAATCTGTAGCGTTCGTGATACGGCGTGTTGTGAATCCAGGCCTGCCAGCGGCGCTCGAGGTGCACCGCAGTGGATGGCGGATCGATCCATCGCGCAGCCAGAAGGGTCAGCGCCGCCAACGACCAAAGCAGCGCCACAGTGATGGCTAACCATCGAAGAACCACCAGCGAGACTGGCCGGGATGCCTTCAGCCGCGACACGCCGGAGCGTACGTCTGCACTTGCGGTCATATTCAAGATGATAGCCGTGACCGCAGGAGCAGAAGCCGCGAAATCGCCGCATGGGCCTAAAAAGAAAGTGACAGGCCCTGATCGACTGTTGCTAGGAGGGGTACGACTGTAATGTTGCACTGGCTAGTATTCCGCCCTACATTCAGCTCATGAGCATAGTTCGTTTGATTGCAATTCTGTTCGTAGCCTCGCTTGCCGCTGCTCAACCGAATGGCTCGGGAGCCTCGTCCAATAATTCCGAGCCCAAGCTTCCTGTGATCGATTATGACGCTTGCCCGGGCAAGGGCGAACCCATTCCCAATGTGAAACTCGTTAAGAGCGGCCTAATCTACTCATCGCCGGGCAAGGGCAGACTAGTTGCGAGACTGACCGCTGGCGAGAAAGTAACGGTGCTTGCCGGAGCAAATGTGATACGCCAACCTGACAGGGCTGTGATCAAGTATGTCTCCCCCGATGACACCAGTAGGCCTCCACTCAAGGTGGGGGAAATTGTCCCTAGTTATGGTTGGAATGTCGATGGGAACATGGTCTTCTGGGCGAAGGGGGCCTGGTTTCAAGAGGGCCGTGAGGCGGTTGCGGAGAAGGGCGAATGCGGTTTTACGTCAGGCTTCGGCCTTGGTGGCTGCACCATTGACATCGTCAAGGACGGCGTAATTGAGTGGTGGGTAAAGGTCAAGACTGGCAACGGTGTCAGTGGCTGGGTCTTAGCGGTCAAGTATAACGACGACAATCGCTGGTACCGTTGGCATGGTAATTTCTACGATCTTCTTCAGGGTCACTGCAGCTTTGACTGAGGTCTCGCCGGGGGCCCCAGGGTTCGCGCCGTACTTTGGCGCTAACCTGGGCTGTGACTGACACCGGATGGTCGTCCCGCGTAGAGTGTCCCGCATGACATGCGGACTAAAACGATTCCACGAATCCGGCCAGTCCCATTTCCTCGCCTTACTCCCTACGCGAAGTAGGGAGGGTTGAGATTGAGTCGGGATGGAACCTCGCACGATCGCGAAAAGCTAGCTCCGGCGGATCCGCAAGGCTGTTTCTCGGGCACCCGGCAAACTTAGAATGACTACTGAACGGGGTTTTGAGTGTGGTCGTCTGATAGCGTCAGTTATCATTCGTTGAGGTATATTGCGCGAATGGCTTTCGAGGCTCTATCGGCGGAAGAGCAGGGAATCGTGCTGCGCTGCATGAAGGCAACAGTCGCACATATCGAAGACTGGGAGAAACACTCCCGGCTCGGGCTAAAACCAGACGAACTACAGCGCATCATCTCTGAGTGGCCCAACATTGAAGATGCCGATGAACATGGCGGCGGTTTTCTTGCCATCAACAACTGCATGAACGAGGTCTGTCACGGATTCCGAATCGCTTCGGAAGACTGGAGTACCTGGTTCGAGACGCCCAAAACCAGAATCAAAGAGGTCTATTTGAAATGGCTCGCCTTAAGAAACGTCTCAGGGGGGATACGATGAGCCCGGCTGTCCGATCAATGAGCGAAATCACCTGTTATCAATAATCGACCTAGACTTTATGCTATTCACATCTGTGAAGGAAATTATGAGCCGATTCTTTTTGGCATCGATTTGCTCCTGTTGCCTTGTAACGCTGAGCTTTGCGCAGTCTGAATGTGGCACGTCCTCTGGCGGCTCCGTTTCGCAAGGCAGTTATGTAAATGAGCGAATTGGCCTCTCGTATCACATTCCAGGGTGGCTTGACCCAGGCGACCCAAGGTCATACCCAAAAGACCCAAAGGGACGGCCCACAGCCATTCTCCTAGCGCTTTGGAAGACGCCGCGTGAGCAGGACAAGCCAGTGCTCATCATCATGAGCGACGATCCATTTCAATACAGAGACTCGTCCGCGCTTGCATACGTACGGAGGATCGCGAACACTGTAGCCCAGCAGCACGCCAAGATCGTCCAGAATGGGCGTCAATATCAGCTTTCTGGCTTCACTTTTTACCGTGTGGACTACGAGTTCCCTGAAACATCACCGAAGAATCTTAATGTTGCATTAACAGGGCGTGTTGGACGCTGTGAGCTTAGCTTTGAGTTGAACGCCAGTACGCAAGACGAGATCGACAAGGTCTTTCGTTCAATTTTAGAGACTACCTCAATCAAGCCGCCGCCTCAACAAGGCTCCTCTCATTGATTGACTTGTGATAAATCGCCATAGCACTCATTGACCGGACGGTCTGCGCAAGCGACACCGTTCGACGGCTTTCCATCGGCCACCGTTGCCTACAGCGTCCCATGCTTTGTATGAGTCTCGCAGTTGCGGCAAGGTGTCAACCGCAACTCATTGAAAAGATGGTGGGCGGTGAGGGACTCGAACCCCCGACATCCTGCTTGTAAGGCAGGCGCTCTAACCAACTGAGCTAACCACCCATCGGAACCTGTTGGGAACGTCTCCTCTGAGTATACGAGCAGAGAGCGTCACCCGGCAAAGCCCTAGGGAGACTCTGATAAAGTGTCGACAAGGCATCCGGGGCAGGGGTCTTTCGACTCCGCATTCTCGCGCTGCGCACGCGAAGGCTGCGCTCAAGATGACGGGGAAAGTAATTTCGGCGACTTGATCAGAGTTTCCTTGAGTTCAACCTGGTTGCCGTTCTTATCACCTAGAGATCTCATAGCACGAAGAGATCTCACAGCAAACCGTACACAACCAACTGCATATCGGCTCCGACATAGACCTTGCCATTGGCTATGGTCGGGACGTTGAAGTGCGCCGCCGTGCCCAGCAGGTCCCGCGTGCCGGCCTGTTTGGAGTCATAGAGTTTGTGCGTCAAATCAACGGCATCAAAAGCAATCAGTGTGTTTGCGTTCAGAATCCAGACAATCCCCTCGTTCGTTCCGTTCGCCGAGATCGAGGGTACATGCATGCAACAAGTGGCGCCTGCCTGCGAAGCGGGGGAGAGCAGTCCGTTACTCAGGGAGAACGACTGCAAGCCCTTGACCGCGCCAGCGAAATAAACTTTGCCGTTCCAATATGCGGGAGCGCTGAACATGCTGCCCACGGCGTGATCCAGGAACTGCACGATCTGGCTATTGTCGACCGGGTTATAGTGCCCCATGTTGTCTCGATCCACGACGTAGACCGAACCTTCTTTGCCAGAGCCGATCGCCAAATGGGGGTGAGTTCCGGCCTGATCCGGAATAAGAACCAGCCCCGACGAACCCAAATCAATATCGTTTGTATGGAGAAACTTTTGGTTGAATGGGGTGAAATAGTCCACGACAGTAAATCCACTGCCGCTCTTGGCGAGTCTCAGGAAACTGTCGCCGTAGTCTCTACCGCCAGAATCGGCGTCAAACGGCCCGTTCGCGGTCTCAAAGTACACATTGCCACTGGCGTCCGCTGCTGGCCCGGTACCCGACTGCCAGATCGCATTGCGTCCTTCTGGGTCGTCGGGAGACGCATTCATGACGGCCGTTTGTTGCAGCATATGCGCGTCATACGCCAGTACCCAGCCGTGAGTAGGGCCTCCGTCGCATCCGCTCGACCCGAACGTCAGGTATACCGTGCCTCCAACCAACAGTAGGCCGGGGCGTTCCAACTGTGAAAGGTTGTCGAACTTTACCGTGCCAAGCTTTCCTGTAACCGAGGCCGCGATCACTGTGGGGCCCCCGAACTTTTCTTGTCCAGTGGCGATGTCCAAAGCGTGCAGCCGATGCACGTAGGTGCCGTTTTCTTTTGTTTTGGCCTCGACGTAGATGGTGCCGCTGGCGGCGTCAATCACGGGTGTCGGCAGAACGCCAATCTCAGTGAATTGGGTCGTTGAGCCGCAACCCTGCTCGGCGATCGGGACGGTGGTCGCACCTGCCGTCAGGAAACTCACGTTCCATAAGGGGTTGGCGTTTGAACCGGTGTCGCTGTCGGCATCGAAGGCGTAGACCGAGTCATGCTGGGTGACCGCATAGACCACGTTGTGCTTGCCCAGTCCTGGAATTGAAACTGACGGCAGGTAGAGCGGTTGGGCAACGACCAGTCCATCGACGGGCTGCGCAAACAGCTTCCCGAACGTTGTGACGTTCACGTTGGTAGTCGTGAGGATGGTTTCGCTGGCATTCAAGCCGGTACGGGCATTGTCATTGTGCTGCGTCAGCACCGACACCGTTACCGGCGGGGGAGGTGGCGGGCCTCCGGAGCCTCCGCTCCCGCACGAATTCAAGCAAAGCGCAGCCAACAATACCAAGCTCGCTAACAGCGGCCCAACGGCACTACTACTGCGACCCCCGCACGGCTCGTTCACTCTTTCTCGCACTCTTCCTCGATGGCCTAAGCCGCGCGGGCCTGTGTTATGTCGTGCTCAATCTGCCGCTCTGCCCCACTGAAGAGCGACTTCAGGGAGCGCACAACAAACCGAATGATGAAGATTACCAGCACCAATCCCACCACGACAATTCCTGCCGCCGTGTAAGGGTGTTTTGTCGCTAGCCATGTCAGGCCAATCGCCGTCGCATCTTCCGTCAAACTGAGGGCAGCGTTCGAGAACGGCTCTGGAGAGGGCGTGACCGCCGCACGGGCCGCCGTCTTTCCGCCATGGGCAGCCAGCGCGATCAGTCCACCCGCCACAGTCGCGATCAGCTGTTCCTGCGGGGAAAGCTGCGACGTTGCCTTATAAGCCATCAACGCCGCAATCGGGATGCGCACAAAAGTGTGCATTGCATTCCAGATCAGGTCAAAGGCGGGAATCTTATCGGCGAAGAACTCCACCACGAACATGGCCGTCGCGATGCCGATGACCCACCAGTCCGTCAACATGTGCAAGCCTTGCGGCAATGCCAGTACGTTGTAGTGGCCCAGAATCCCCAGCGTTCCAACGGTTGCGTAAACGTTCAGTCCAGCCGCGAAGCTGGTGGCGATTATGAGCGCGACAATCTCCTGCGTTGGCATGTTCATGCCGGAAAGCACAGGGAGAAGAAGCAGGGCCGCGAATAGACCAGCCTTGTGCAGAACCAAGCCCTTTAGAACCATTGAGCCTCCAATGGCTTGCCCCAAGCCTTTGGGTTTGGGCACGATCGTTAAGCTTACGCAAGATCTTAACGCAAAAAGAAAGGGCCGCCAACCCAGGCGACCCTAAATTGTCATTTCAACTCAATAGCTTACAGCTCGACCTTACAGGGTCGATTCAATCTCAAAGCCCCAGGCTTCAAGCAAGGGCTCGGGGATGTACTTCGAATTCTTGTTCCGGCGTGCCCATTCCCGCAGGCGGGTGGACCGCAAATACTGATCCGGCTCCAGCTTGTACTCCTTCACTACCTGTTCGAACTCGGTAATGGTGGGAGTGATCGGTCCCAAAGGCTCCGGTTTGCCCCAGTTAGGGTTTCCGCGTCGTTTTGCCATGAAACAATATGCCTCGCACTTTCCCAGAATTAAGATGCTGCAAATTTTGTGCTGCCAACGAGTAGATTCCGCTGGGGCCCGATCCGATGCAGATACCGCTCGAAGCTTCGGCCCCAAGGAAGCTAAGTCAGCCTTCTAATCTACGCTTAAACCTGCTGTAACCTCTTAATTATCAATAGATTACCACACTTTTTGCCTTATGTAAATGAGGAAATGGGCCTACCCGGGAGCAGCCGTTGATGGCGGGCTCGGAGCGACGCCGGGACAATCGCCAAGCACAACTCTTACCGAGGTAACCGCCCGAGATGGGCTATTCGTTGCGTCGAGCCGATAGGAACCGTAGATTCGAAAGTGGAGGCACTTTGTGCGAGATATAGCGGAAGTCATCCAAAAGAAGCAGACTCAGCAGGCGCAACTTGCTCAGCAGATTGAAGCTCTGCAGGCGGCGGTGAAGGAGCTGGACGCCGTAAAACATCTGCTTGAGGAAGCCGAAACCTCCACGTCGGCCGCAGGCTGAACTCCGCACGGGAGTTAGCAAGCGGCGTGCGGACATGGCCCTTTACGGCGCCCACGGCAGGTTCCAAGCAAAGAGTTCTGGGGAATGATGTTGAGTTCAGAAACAGCGCTTAAAGCCTTATTAATGAGCACGGAAGAGAAGCTCCAACGCGTCGTCCGGCGCGTTCTGAGCGACTTGGACGTGCAGGTTGAGTCGTGCCTGGATGGCGAAAACGCGGTCCAGAAGCTGACTCGCTGCCGCTATGAGGCCGTGATCGTGGATTTCAAGGATCACGCGGTCGCCGACCAGATTCTGCGTGGTGTGCAACTCTCTCCGGTCAACAAACGGGCCGTAATTGTGGCGCTGGTGGACCCCGAAATGGCGGCAGGTAGCGCTTTCGCCCAGGGCGCGCATTTTGTGTTGCACAAGACGTCTTCGGTGGAGAGGACCAAGTCGAGCTTCCGAGCCGTCCGAACGCTTATGAAGCGGGAGCGGCGTCGCAATACCCGCCTCCCCATTGAGTTTCCCGTCATGTGCCGAATTCCCGGCAAAGCGGAAGTTGAATGTACGAGTTCCGATCTTGGGGAAGGCGGTCTGGCGCTGCACGCTCGGAAATCAGCTCAGATGAGTGGCGCTTTGCAGGTGGCCTTCTTCCTGCCTGACTCGATCGATAAGATTGAGGCCACCGGCGAAGTAGCCTGGCGCAATCCGCAAGGTGTGACAGGGATTCGCTTTACACAGATCTCGCCTGACGCACGGCACCAACTGAAAGTGTGGATCGATGCGGCCAGCGGCGAACCCCTGGAAGAGCAAGACGCCCCTGTTCCAGGCGAACTCACCGATTTGAGCCTGCATGCCTGTTACCTGAAGATGAGCACTCCGTTTCCGCTGCACGCGCGAGTTGCTCTCGTGATGCGTGTGGGCCTGATGGATGTTCGCGCAGAAGGCGTGGTTCGCGTGGTGCATCCCGAGACCGGGATGGGTGTTGAGTTTGTGCAGGAGACTCTGGACGAATGTTCCAAAGTGGCGGCCTTCCTGGATGCGTTGCGGGCTGGGTCGTCGCGTACACCACAGATCCTGGTTGAGCCAGAGCAGATGGATCTTGAGACTCGGCCCAATGCCGACGCGGCCAAGGTTGAAGCCGACGCGTTGCTGGCACTCTTTGTGCGTCGCGACGAACTGTCGCAGGAAGAATTCCTGCGGGTATTAGAATCTCAGCGCGGCGGGGTTTCCGCCTTGGACAAAGCGCTTGCGGTAACTTCAGCTCACCGATAACTGCGAACCTTAGTCTCTGGTCATGAAATTGACGGAGAAGGTAGGCGTGTCGCGGAGCACTGTTTCGCGAAAGCCGCTCTTCTTTAGAATCTCTCGGCACTTTGCCGTATCGCATTGTTCGTGATGCAGCTCAAACACGGCATTGCGAACCTTAGCCAACAGGTCTTCGTAGTTCTCAAGAAACAAGAGCTCTGCACCTTCGATGTCGCATTTCAGGAGATCGATTTCGCTGGTGTTCTCCATCAGAACGCTGAGGTCGACGAACTGAGTTTTTGGGCCACTCGCAGCAGCGTCGCTCATGATGGTATTTTTCACGTGCACGGCGGATTCGCGCATCGATGCACTGCCAGTTCGCATGCCAACCAACCCGTGTTCGAGCCGGGAACTCAGTTCAGGCAATGTTTGGGATTGCATTCGAGCTTTCAGATCGGCGAATACCCTCGAACTGCCTTCCACCATGGTCACCTCGACACGCGTTCCGGGGCGCTTTTGGCGAATCAAGTCCACAACGCGCAGCGTGAAGTAGCCGACATTAGCTCCCAGGTCCAGCACCTTCAAGGGACGGTCAGGCGAAGATTTCTCCAGCGCGTGAAGGATTGGAATGTCATATTCTCCATTCACGAAAATGTCGTTGTAGATCCACCACTCGCCCTTGCTGGCGACTTGCACAGTGATTCCGGACGGTAAAGTGTTCTCCAGTTTCAGGAGTTTATACAGCGACTGATAAAGCAACCGACTCTTGGTTTGCCAGTAACGTTCACGAATTTCTGCCTGGGCCGATTTCGGCAACAACGCAACTGCGGCCTGAAGGACTTTCTTAATCATGAAGAATTGCCAATGGCGCGGAGAGCATTTGCACCCGAGAGTATAGCAGCGAGGTAGTCCGCCTCATTTTCGGAAGGCTGTCAGAGCGTGGCGTGGTTAGATTGATTTCGGCGGTTCAGGAGGTCGATGTATGCCTCTCCGATTAGGTCTTGTTTGCCAATTTGGAAGCACGCGAGCAAGGACTCCGCAATTCCTGTGCCCTCGACCTCGGTTTGCCCTGGACGAAGTACGACTTCCAGTTCCAGAAAGTCACCTAAATTTTCGACTTGGTCGATGTGCACTCGGGTTTGACCGACCAGATACAGCGTCCGCGTCTTTTTGACGATACCCCTGACGCCCAAGGTTGCCGTCAAAATGTCGAGCAGAATGTACGGATCAGGGGTACGAGCGATCGAATAGGTTGAACTGCGGGTATCGGCGACATCAGCCCGCTGATAGCGAATCAGTTCGCCCCGATCGGGCCCAAAGATACGAAGCTTCAGGCGGGCTCCCTCAGAGTGGAAGAACACGTCCTCCTGATGAATCGTCTCCGGGCCACTCGTACTTAGGCTTTCTGCGATGGCGAGCCCCTCCGCGCGATTCCGCAAAATGGCCTTGATTTCGATGTTTGAGGGCATGAATGAACCAGGGACAGGGTAAACCCTTTGAGGCTGGCGAGGTAGCTCTTCCGGGTCCTGTCATTGTTCTTGAGTTGTTAGCCCAATTCTGCCGGGGGCATGTCCTGGGGTAACTTCCGTAATCAAAACTGCTTTGCGAAACTTTTCTCCAGCCCCAGGGTTTGATTCTAGCGTAGGACGAACTCAGTCCCCACCCCTCGATCCACAGGAGAGATATATGCGACGCAGTTTTCTGACCTTGATGTTTGTTGCCCTGGCTTCGCTTTGCACGTTTGCTCAAACCGAGACGCCCAACAGCGACGTTCAAGGCGATCGCAAGGACTTGCGCCATGACCGCCGCGATTTGCAGAACGATCGCAAGGATATTCGTCACGATCAGCGCGATCTGAACCACGACCGCACCGACCGTAACCGCGATCAACGCGACATCAACCATGATCGTACGGACATCAACAAAGACCGTGCGGAACGCAATGCCGACCTTCGCAATAAAGACTACGCGGACGCCAAAAAAGAACAGACCGACATTAACCATGACCGTCGCGACCTGAATCACGACCGCGCCGACCGCAACCACGATCAGCGGGACATCAACCACGATAAACGTGATCTTTACCACGATCGCGCCGATGCTCGCCACGACCGCAAAGACATTCGGAACGACAAGCGCGACATCCGACACGACAAAAAGGCTCTGTAGAAGCCTGTATTCCGTAGGTTGAGATGGCGGCAGGGAACCCTGCCGCCATTTTCATTTTTTCTAAGGAAACTCGGATTGAGCTTTCTCCAATCAAAAGCAGGTCCCTCCACTTCGCAGAATCGCCGAAAGACGGCGATTCCCCTCCGGTCGGGATGACAAACTAACCCAATCAGAGTTCCCCAAGCGTTCTTGGCCCGGATGTCTTAGAAAACTAACCGACTGACTTTCCAATCCATTCCAGATAGCTCGTCGCACCGTCTTCGACCGCCAAAGCTAAGCATTCCGGCACTTCATAGGAATGCAACTCGGCGATTACGTCTCGCACGTTTGGAAACGCCGCCGCCGTTGTCTTGATAATGAGCAGCCATTCCGAGGCCGCTTCGACCTTGCCCTCCCACCTGTAGACGGACTCGATTCCGGGTACGATGTTGACGCAGGCTGCGAGCCGCCTATTGATGAGGGCGTGCGCAATCTTGCGGGCTTCTTCTTGGGATCCGGCGGTTGAGAGGACGATGCGCTTATCCGTCATGGGAGATTGGCTCCTGGCTTCGGCAGCGGTGCAGTTAGCGAAACCGGCCAGGAATCTGCTCCTGCCAGCAAAACAGCAGATTCCTCGCGCGATGCTACCGCGCTTCGGAATGACAATTTTGAATAAGTTATCAAACTCCACCACTACCCGGGCTGCTAGCTCCTAGCTTAATGCCGTCGCCTGTTTTACTCTGGAGTGCTTCGAAGTAGCAAATGGCTCGGAAGGGGCAACCATGACTCTCACAGGGACGACGACTCCAATCAAGTTTGGCACTTCCGGATGGCGGGCAGTGATCGGAGAAGAATTCACCTTCGCCAACGTGCGGCGTGCCGTGGGAGGAATTGCGCGCTACGTTGTCTCGCAAAAGCATAGCGGAGCGCGAGTGATTGTGGGGCGAGATCCGCGCTTTCTGGGGGAGACGTTTTGCGCGATGGCCGCCGAGATTCTCAGCAGCTACGGAATCACGCCATTGATGATTGCCGAGGCTGCGCCGACGCCCGCGATCTCTCACGCCGTCACTCACAACCATGCCGATGGCGCGATTAACTTTACGGCATCGCACAATCCTCCGGAGTACAACGGCATCAAGTTTTCGACCCCTGACGGCGCTCCCGCATTGCCCGAAGCTACGAAGGGAATCGAGTCGGAAATTGCAGCGATTGATGGGGGAGCGGCCGCTCCCGGACTGACGGCCAGCTCGGTGGCGCTCGATCCGAAGCCGCCTTACATGCTGCGGCTGAAAGACGCCGTGGATTTCGACGTCATCAAGAAGACTGGGCTTCGCGTGGTGTTCGATCCAATGTGGGGCGCTGCGCGTGGTTATTCCGACGAGCTTCTACGAAGCGAGGGAGTGCAAGTCGCGACGGTTCACGACTTCCGTGATGTTCTTTTCGGTAATCATGCGCCGGAGCCTGACGATCACTTACTGGAAGACTTGCGCGTGAAAATGCGAGAGACCCGCGCCCACATTGGAATTGCGACGGATGGCGATGCGGATCGATTCGGTATCGTCGATGAAGACGGAACTTTTCTTCAGCCGAACTACATAATCGCGCTACTCTTCGACTACCTCGTGGAATCCCGCGGCTGGAAGAATGGCGTCTGCAAGTCGGTGGCAACCACGAATCTGATCAACGCTCTCGCGGAGCATCACAAAGTCGAGCTGCATGAGACGCCGGTTGGCTTTAAATACATCGGCGAGCTCATCAAACAAGACAAGATCGCCATCGGAGGGGAAGAGAGCGCGGGGCTGTCTATCCGTCATCACACGCCGGAAAAAGATGGAGTGATTGCCGGGCTGCTCTGCTGCGAGATGGTGGCGCGTCGCGGCAAGTCTTTGGGCCAGCAGCTGCAGGAGCTGTTTGTCAAAGTTGGTTCCTTCTACCCACAAAGAGAGAACTTCCGCTTGACGGAGGATGTGAAAGCCAAGTTCACTAAGAAGTTGGGGCTGGAGCCGCGCGATTTTTCCGGGCGGGACGTCAAGGAAGTAGTTCGCAAGGACGGCCTCAAGCTGATTTTTACGGACGGAAGCTGGGTTTGCTACCGGCTTTCCGGGACAGAACCGGTGGTTCGCGTTTATACCGAGGCTCGCACGCAGGAAGATTTGGACAAGTTGAGCGTGGCGGCGACGCAGTGGGTGCTTGAATAAAGCTAATGAAGGAAGAACTCAAATCACGCTTGCAGTCGATGCGCCTCCCCAGCGCTGACGAGAGCGTGCGCCGCACCGGCGAGTTTGTCCTGCAATCCGCCGAGAAATATGAGCCGGCCATAACTCGCGTTTTCGGTTGGCGTCGAAAACTGGGCACGGTCGTGTTCAGTGTGCTCGCTGGCTGGATTCTTTTTCACGTACTGTTTGGCGCCAACGGAATGGTGGCGTATGGCAAGAAACGCGCCGAGTACCAGGCCATCGAGCAGGATGTGAATGCGCTTCAAAAAGAGAACGACCAGCTGCAGAAAAAGGTGGATTCACTTAAGACGGACCCGGCCGCGATTGAGCGCGAAGCCCGCGAGCAACTGCACTATACGAAGCCGGGAGAAGTCGTTTACGTGGCTCCCGCGCCGGCGCCCCAGCCGACTCCGAAGAACAATTCCGCAAGAAAGTAGTTCGCTCTACCGCACAATCCCTTCAAGCGGCGAACTGGCCGTAGCATAGAGCTTTTTCGGCATACGTCCCGCAAGATAAGCCATCCGTCCTGCAATCACTGCATGCTTCATTGCTTCGGCCATCAAAACAGGTTCTTGGGCGGCAGCGATTCCAGTATTCATGAGCACTGCGTCGTAACCTAGTTCCATGGCGATCGCAGCGTCGGAAGCTGTACCCACTCCGGCGTCGAGAATTAACGGAACGCCAGTGATCATCTCGCGTAGAATTCGCAGATTCGCTTCGTTCTGAATCCCGAGCCCGCTTCCAATCGGCGCGCCCAGCGGCATGACAGCCGCCGCTCCGGCATCAACAAGGCGCTTGGCGAAAACCACGTCGTCGGATGTGTACGCGAGCACGGTGAAGCCATCTTTCACCAGAACGTGCGTGGCTTCCAGCGTGGCGTGGATGTCCGGATAGAGAGTGGCTTGATCGCCAATCACTTCCAGCTTCACCCAACTGGAAAGACCCACCTCGCGACCCAGATTTGCTGTGCGGATAGCTTCATCAGCGGTGTAGCAACCTGCCGTGTTGGGCAGCAGAATGTATTTCTTCGGATCGATGAAGTCGAGCAGGGATTCTTTGCTGCGGTCGAGATTCACGCGTCGCACAGCGACGGTGACCATGTCGGCGCCGCTTGCCTCCAGCGCTCGCGCATTTTCCTGGAAGGACTTGTATTTTCCCGTGCCGACGATGAGCCGCGATCGCAGCTCGCGACCTGCTATCCTGAGAGTGTCTTCTGTGTGGGGCATGACTTTATTGTATCCGTCTGCGAGCCCCCCGGAAGAGGCGACTAGTCCGCGGTTCTGTCAGCGGCCGCGTACATCGCATCAATTTCCTTGCGGTGCCGATCTTCTACGGCGCGACGGCGCATCTTCATCGTTGGCGTGAGTGTGCCTTCTGCGACGGAAAACTCGTCCGTCAGCACAATGGTCTTCTTCAATTTCTCAAATCGCGCAAGGTTCGCATTCACGCCTTCCACAATGCCTTCGTAGAGCGTCTGCACCCGCGGGTCCGTTACGAGTTCCTTGCGGCTCGTGAAGGGTACTTGATTTGTCTGTGCCCACTCCTCCAGAGCGGAGAAATACGGAAGAACGAGCACGGCAGGGAATTTGCGCTTGTCGCCGATGACGACTGCTTCGGCGATGAAAGAATTGTTCTTGAGCGAGGCTTCAATCGGCTGCGGCGCAATGAACTTGCCGCCCGAAGTCTTGATCAGATCCTTCTTGCGGTCAGTTACCGAAAGGAATCCGTCGGCATCCAGGCCGCCGATGTCCCCCGTCTTGAAGAATCCGTCGATGAACGCGTCCGCGGTTTCCTGCGGTTTGTTCCAATATCCGCGAAAAACCGAAGGCCCTTTCACCAGAATTTCGCCATCTTCTGCAATCCTTACTTCCACATTGGGCAGGGGCTTGCCCACAGTACCTAGACGGTGGGCCCTCGGTGTGTTGACCGCAATCACTGGCGACGTTTCGGTGAGCCCGTAGCCTTCGTGGATTCGAATCCCGGCGTCGGCAAACCATTCCGCGAGTTCGCGACCCAGAGGCGCGCCGCCGGAAATGAAGGTATGCACCCGGCCACCCACTCCTTTTACGATTTGCGAGAACACGATGCGGTCCGCCATGAGCCAGGACCATGCAGTCGGCCGTTCCCCGGCCAGAATCTCTTCGCGATGTGCGCGCCCCACACTCAGCGCCCACTCCAGGATGTTGCGCTTCGCGAAGCCTTGCGCGGTGCGCTCCGCCTGCAGCCGAATCTTTTCATACACACGCGGCACCGCCACGAAAATGCTGGGTTTCGTTTCCAGCAACGCCCGTGGCAAGTCCTCCAAAAACGGGCAGTAAGCGAGCGTGACGCCTTCGTGCATCAACGCATAGTCAACATGTCGCGCGGTAATGTGCGAGAGCGGAAGAAACGAAACGCTGGTGGCATCCTCAGGAAAGGGAAATGAATTCAGGGAGCACAGGAAGTTCGCCGCCAGATTCCCATGAGTCAACATGACCCCTTTTGGAACTCCCGTCGTACCGGAGGTGTAGAGCAGAGTCGCCAGATCTTCTGGCCCGATACCGTGCGCGAGCGAATCTAACTCCGCGTCACGCGTTTCCGAGCCCGAGAGCATCAGGTCCTGCATGCGAACAACGGGGCAAGATTCCAGCGGATCCATCAGCACAACCTGTTCCAACGAAGTCTGGTCTCGAATGGCCAGAATCTTGTCCAACTGCTGTTGGGTGGAAACGAAGATTGCTCGCGTTCCGGAATCCCGCAACATGTGCGCGATTTGCTCCCCCGTGAGCGTCGGGTAAAGTGGAACCACTACGGCCCCGACTAAAAGCGATGCGAAGTCCGCGATGGCCCAGGCAGGTCGATTCTCACTGAGAATCGCGACCCGGTCTCCCTTTGAGATCTTCCAGCCGAGCAGAGCGCGAGCCACACCAGCCGTGTCCCGGTAGAGCTCACGGGAAGACAGCGGAATCCAACCATTGGGCTCTCGATGCATCATCACGCGCTCGGAGTCGCGCTCTACGATGCGGTAGAACAATTCGTTAACGGTTGGAGATGCCATCCCTTTAGCAATGTACTGACAAGAAATGCCTTATGCAATGCAGGCAGAGGCACCACATGCACTTTCTGTTTGACCCGCCTCTTCCGAATGAAGTACTTTCAGTTCCAGCATCTGGCGGCAATCCCTGCAGGCGGCCAGGTCTCGGAAGAGGGAATTATGAGAACTAGAATGATGGCGGCGGCGGGATTGGGCCTGTTACTGATGCTAGGGATTGCTGCTCCGGCTTCGGCCGCAACGCAGAAGAGCACGCGTCCAGCTCTGAAGGTCGGCGACGTAGCCCCCGACTTTACGCTGGACTATTTCAATGGCAACGATCTGAAGAAGATGTCGCTGCATGACTTCAAGGGCAAGAAGAACGTCATGGTTGGCTTCTATATCTTTGCCTTCACCGGTGGTTGAACCCAGCAAATGAAAAACTTCCAGCAGAACCTGCAAAAGCTGGAAGCGGCAGACACCCAGGTCGTGGGTGTGAGTATGGATAGCCCCTTCGCCAACAAAGCCTTTGCCGACCAAATCGGCGTAACCTTTCCACTCTTAAGCGATTGGGGCGGGGACGTCACCCGCAAGTACGGCGTCTACTCCCGCGAAGGCAAAGCTCCGAAACGCATCAATTTCCTGATCGGCAAAGACGGAAAAATTATGGAGATGCAGGTTGACGATGAAGCCATTGATCCAACGACGCTGGTGACAGCGTGCCAACGAAAAAAGCTGGCGAAATGAGCAATGGCCTGGCGACGGAACGGCCAGAAACGTCTTGGTCGTAACGTCTTGCGCGAATCGCTTTGCTGAGCGAGGAGCAAACGCCAGTATTTTCGCGGGAAAAACGGTAGCGAAGTTTGACGCTAAGGTTACAGCGTTGTTACACTCAAGACGCGGGGTGGAGCAGTCCGGTAGCTCGTTGGGCTCATAACCCAAAGGTCGGTGGTTCAAATCCACCCCCCGCAACCAACCTTAAAGTTCTCGTTGTCAATCACTTGAATATGATTGCATGAGGCCCAACGGCCGTGTGCTTATTTCCTTTTAGTTCCCATTAGCGGGCGCCTGGTTTTCCGGGGCAATTTCATTGAGTAGAATTCCTACCACCACGCTGTTCGCGGCGCGCTTCTGCTCGGGAACTGCCTGGGTGTAGACGTTCATCGTGCTCTGAATGGTCGAGTGCCGCAGCAATTCTTGCTGCACCTTGATGTCAGCGCCCGCGGCTCGCAGCATCGTCGAGTACGAATGTCTGAAGGTGTGCCAGCCGATCTTCCCAATTCCAGCCCGCACCGCCGCCGGCCTCAAATGGCGCTGCAGGATGTTTTGTTGCCCTCGGGGTCGGCCTGCGCGATTTGCGAAGACCCAGTCTTGGGGGCTTTTGTGCAAGCTGCGCTTGCGCAGTTCCGCCAGAGGTGCGACAAGACGAGGATCAACGGGAAGAGCTTTACGAGAGGCCTCGGTCTTCGTATCGCCAGTCTTGCCGTTTACAACGCCTCTGCGAATGAGCACCGTGAAATCCTCCCAGTTGAAGTCTCCCCACTGAAGGCCCATGATTTCGCTGGCGCGAAGGCCTAAGCAGGCCGCAACCAGAACCATGGCGCGGTATGGATTGCCTAGTTGATCCAGAAGGAGGCGGATCTCGCCCGGTGCGAGCAGGCGTGGTATGCATCGACGGCCCCCGCGTTGTCGCACCAGATCTATCGGATTGCGATCGGTCAGTTCCCATCGCCGTGCATGCTCATATATAAGCTGAAACAGGCTGCGAAGATTGACTTTGGTCTTAGGTGCCAGGGCAAGTGAACGCAACCACTCTTCGACTGCAACCGGCTTCACCTGCTCTAGCAGATGGTCACCCCAACGAGGACGAATCCATCGTTTGAGGGTCGACGAATGAGACTGCTGTGTTGAGTGCTGCCGTTCTGGCAATTCGTGTTCAACGTAATGGTGCACCAAAGCGCCGACTGATACGGGTCTGCCAAATCGATGCTGCAGATTCAGGCGGAGGCGAAGTGGCTCAATGAGGCGCAGGGTCGGTTTTTGTTGGGTACTGGGCTACCGTCCCCACGTTTGTTGACCGCCGGTATCGGCGGCCATCCGGCGTAGTTTCGTAAAAGCGAAACTGCCAAACGTCTTCGCTAAGCCTGTTGTTTTTCTTGGTTAAACATCCATATTGATATCTACGTCGCTTCATCTCTTGTTCTTCTCCAGTCTGGCTTGACGCGCCGCCGGGTGGAGAAATTCTATTCGGGGCACCGTCGCTTGCGAAATCCGAGCATCTGGCGAAAGGTCAGTGTCAGGGAACTCACCTGAAGCTATGGGCTTGATCTTAAAGCGATTGCGGAAGGGCTCTTTGGGACCGGCGCCCAAGTTCAAACCGCCGTTTATGCGTCCGGCTTCTAGGAACAATGGCGCCGACGTTTTTCACAATGGGTCTCGACTAGCTCATTAGATTGAGGGTCGATCCGGAGATTATTTTTGGCTCAAGACTGCGAGGATTACCGGTTCCATGTGCTGGTAGACTACCAGCGCAAGCCATCGTCTTAGAGTTGTAAGAACTCTACCGCGACGGCGTAAAATCCTGAGCCCAAGATGCCAGGATAAGCGTCGCTTGATCGCTAGCGTCACACTGAGGCGTTTCCTGAACGTGTTCGAACAGCAATGAGCTGGGCGCTCCAGAGCCTACGCGCGCGTTCGCTCCACTGGACGCGTACCTTCGCCGGTTCCGGTGACGGGTGGCTTGGGTTGCCAGATGCAACGGGGTTCCTCGGCGAACACATCTCCCGTCAGGGCATAAGCACGCGCTCGTGATCCGCCGCAGATCTCGCGGAACTCACAAATGCCACATTTTCCTTTTAGATTCTTGCTGTCCCGCAGCGCGACAAAGAGGGGCGAATGCCGGTAAATTTCGGCCAGCGGCTGTTTACGCACATTGCCGGCGGAGACGGGCAGGAACCCGCTGGGGAATACTTCTCCGAGGTGAGAGATGAAGACGAAGCCCTTACCGTCGCTAATCCCGCGTGGTGCTCGTCCAATTCCGTCCACAGTACTTGTGCCGAGGATCGGTGCCAGCGGCTGGCCGTTACCTTTCCGCTTTTCCTCCGTGCGGCGCTGTAGCAGGAAGCGGCGATAGTGTTGTGCTTCTGTACTCTTGATATCAAACTTCACGCGGCGCGACGTTTCGTAGAGCTTTTCAAAGACGTGCTCGAACTCCTCAGCTGAGATCAGATCGATGGTGGAACCGCGCCCGGTGGGCACGAGAAAGAAGACGCTCCACAGCACGATGTCGAGTTGTTCGAGCACGGTGATCACCGAGTTCAAATACTGTAAGTTGTGCCGCGTAATTGTGGTGTTGATCTGCACCGGAAGCGCGATTTCACGTGCCCAGCGTACCGCACGCAGTGTCCAGTCGTAGGAGCCTGGCACTCGCCGGAATGCGTCATGAATATCGGCACTGGGTCCGTCCAGACTAATGGCGAGCCGGGCCAGACCACATTGCTTTAGCCGGCGAATGGCTTCCTGGGTCAGGAGCGGCGTGGCGCTTGGGGTCAGGGAAATTCGTACTCCATGCGTGGCAGCATATTCGACCAGTTCGAAGATGTCGGGACGCTTCAGCGGATCGCCACCCGTGAGCACAAAGACTGGGGCTCCGAGCGCCGCGACCTCGTCAATCAGGCGTTTCGCTTCATCCGTGCTCAGTTCGAGAGCGCTGCGGAGGGGCTGGGCGCATGCGCGACAGTGCAGGCAAGACAGATCGCATGCCTGAGTTGTCTCCCAGATCACGATGAACGGACGTTCGTCAAAGTCGAGGCTTGCTTCCATGCGGACCTCTGTTAGCGCTCTTGGCAGTAGGTAGAGCCTGACAGAGTCCCCAACCACTTGCATGTGATAAATGTCACAGTGGGGGAGGAGTGAGACTAAGTTTCGGTTGCCCCGTCTCTGCCGGGATGCTCCGGTACAATAGCGATCGTGCTGGAATCGAAATCGACACCACGGCAGACGCTGGCGAAGGTTCCCATCTTCTCAGGGTTGACGGAGAACGAGTTGGGGTTCCTGGCCCAGCGCGCGATCCCTCGCCACTACTCGGCGGGCGAGAGTGTGTTTGGGGAAGGAGAGCCTTGTTCCGGACTTTACGTTGTCGAGTCCGGCCAAGTGCGGATTTTCAAGAGCTCCGCCAGCGGTCGCGAGCAGGTATTGAGCATTGATGGCCCAGGCAGTTCCATCGCTGAGTTGCCGGTCTTCGATGGAGGAACCTACCCCGCTTCGGTAGCCGCGATCAGCGAGGCCAGTCTCCTGTTTGTGAGCAAACAGGATTTTCAAGCACTGTGTCTCGCGCATCCCCAGGTTGCGCTGAAGGTGTTGCGCGTGGTGGGGGCGCGCCTGCGCCGTCTGGTCGGAATTATCGAAGAGCTTTCGTTTACCACAGTGCGCCACCGTCTGGCTTCCTTTCTTTTTCGTCTTGCCCAAAAGGAAGGCAAACCCACCGCCGACGGCGTCGAAATTACCATGCCCGTCAGCAACCAGGAATTGGCTTCGCAAATTGGCACGGTGCGCGAGCTCGTATCCCGCAATCTTTCCCGGCTGCAAGCGGAGGGAATGATTAGGATCGATGGCCGAAGCGTGACTGTGTGCAACTTGAAGGCCCTGGAAGCCGAACTGCAGCCTTCCGAATAACCAGAGCACATCTCGATCCTCCTCGCGCGTCCGCCCGTCAGTTCAGCTTCAAATTGTGCCTCTGTCGTTTGCCGATCGTTGTTTTGCCGATCATTGTTCGTCGATCGCCAGCCTTTGGGATCACCGTGACAAAAGTCATCGGCACAGCTCCGCGACTCCGCTACCTTCGGAATATCAAGCGTGGCTACAAGGCTGGAAGCCTGGGCCGCGAGGAGGACACAATGAGCATCACCGCTGAGAAAACTGTGCGGGAATTGGCCTTGGAGAACCCCGCCGCAACCCGAGTTTTTGAAAAGTTGGGCCTCGACTACTGCTGTGGCGGCAACAAATCCCTCGAAGAAGCGTGCCGTACGGCAAATCTCTCGATGGAGGACGTGCTCGATTCGCTCGAGATAGCCGAGCAATCTGCGCACGCCGTGCAAAAGGATCGCAACTGGCAAACGGAACTGCTGGCCGATCTGGTTGACCACATCAACCACACTCATCATAAATACACGCGCGAAGAACTCGCCCGATTGCGCCCTCTGTTGGATAGGGTTTGCTCGGTCCACGGGAAGAACCATCCCGAATTGCTGCAAATTCGGGTGAGCTTTCATGGCACGGCACAGGAAATGACGACACATATGATGAAGGAAGAGATGGTGCTGTTTCCCTACATCGTGCGCATGGAGGAGGCTGTTCTGCAAAAGGAATCGATACTGCCGCCACCCTTTGGCAGCCTGGAGAATCCAGTGGCAACGATGATGCACGAACATGATTCCGCGGGCGAGGCCCTACGCGCAATGCGTCGAGCCAGCGCGGGTTTCACGCCGCCGGGCGATGCCTGCATCAGCTACCAGACTCTGTACAAAGCCCTGGCAGACTTTGAAGCCGATCTCCATCAGCACGTTCACCTGGAAAACAACATCCTGTTCCCGCGGGCGCTCGAAATGGAACGAGCGCACTGAGGCGAACGTAAACGCAGGCGAGCGTACAGAGCACAGAGAGGAACGGCGAATGTCTGCACTGGCAACCCGCATTGAGACCGAGATGGGCCGAGCGCTCACACCAGCGGAGATCTTCGAGATCACGCGGGCCAGGGAAACCAGCCTGTCCCGCTTGCTCATGCTCTACATCACGGCCGGTCTGGTGTTCATGCTTATTCCGGGAACGTTCCTGGGAGTTTGGAACCTGCTGGCGATCAGCAGCCGGCATGAGGCGAATTCTGTCTCTGCCGCATGGATCCAGGCGCATGGGCACGCGCAGATCTTCGGTTGGATCGGCACATTCATCTTGGGCATCGGCTTCTATTCCATCCCCAAGTTGCGGCGCATGAATTCGTTCGCGCTGCGGACGGCGTGGGTGTGTTGGGTGCTCTGGACGCTCGGCGTCAGCCTGCGTTGGATGACGGGCGCTTACCCGTGGCACTGGCGCATAGTGCTGCCTGTCTCTGGCGCACTCGAACTGATTGCCTTCTTGCTATTTTTCTACTCAGTTTCCGGTCACCGGCCCCAGGAGTCTGGCAAGCGAGGTCTGGAACACTGGGTGTTCGTGGTGATTGCCGAGACTCTAGGCCTGCTGCTCACGTTGTTGGTCAACTTTGGCGCGTCGTTGTTCCTGGCTTACCGGGGCAGTTCGCCTGATCTCCCAGCGCAATTCGACCAGCGATTCCTGGTGCTCCAGACGTGGGGATTTCTTGTTCCATTTGTTTGGGGATTCAGCGCCAAGTGGCTGCCGGTTTTTCTGGGATTGCGTCCGGTGCGCGGGCGCGTGCTACTAGTGGCAGTCGCCGTAAACTCCGCTGGCGTGATGGCTGCCATGATGGGCTGGATGAGAGCAGCAGTGCTTTTGTTATTAGGCGGAATCCTGGTTGCGGTATGGGCCCTCCGATTCCTGGAGCGAACACAGCAGCCGGCCAAGGTGAAGGGAGTACATGCCAGCTTCCCGGTATTTGTGCGCTTGGCGTACAGCTGGGCGATCGTTGCAGCGGCACTGGGAATCTGGGCTAGCTCGGTTGAAAGCTCTCACGGTATTTGGGGTGCGTCGCGCCACGCGCTAACCGTGGGCTTCCTGGCGACCATGGTATTCAGTGTGGGCCAGAGAATCTTGCCGGCATTTTCCGGTATGCACTTACTCTTTAGCACCAAGCTGATGTTTCTTTCGCTGCTACTCCTCGGGATCGGGTGTCTGCTGCGCGTCAGCTCCGAGATTCTTGCCTATCAAGGCTTTGCGGCCTGGGCATGGTCTTGGCTGCCAGTGTCGGCTGTCGTAGAGATGACGGCAGTCACTGTTTTTGCGATCAACTTGCTGTGTACGTTTGGTCACAGCGCTCAAGAACCCGTCAGGTAGACTGAGATTATGCCCGTCCAGATCGGAGCCAAGACCCACAACTTCACCGATCCCACGGGGTTGCTCTCCGACTGTCACCGACGCGTCGAGATGTTTCTTGGCACGCTCGAGGCGGTCGCGGACGTGATCGACCGGCCCGCGACTGAGGAAACAAGCCGGGCTCTGGAGTCCGCGTTGCGCTACTTCGGGCAAGCCGCTCCCAAGCATACGGCTGATGAGGAGGAGTCGTTGTTTCCGCGGTTGCGTCAGATTCGGCACCCCGAGATCCAGGTAGCCTTCTCAAAGCTGGAACAACTGGAAGAGGACCATCGCTGGGCAGTCCCGTTGCACGCGGAAGTGGATCGTCTGGGAGCGCAATATCTTTCGACGGGCAGTCTCTCAGCGCCTGAGGTCGACACATTTCGCGAGGCCGTTGTGCGTCTTGCGGTGATGTATAAGCTGCATATCACTGTCGAGGATGAATGCGTCTTTCCCTTAGCAGCCCGGATGCTATCCGATGCCGACAAACTGGCTATTGCTGAAGAAATGGCGGGTCGCAGAGAAGTGAGGTTCGTGACCGAGTTATCGCCAGGTCGCGAGTAGACAAAGAAACAACATCGCCAATCGCAGAAGACTTGCTCCCCGTGTTTGCCTGCCCTGTAAGAACGAAGAGCTATTACAAAAGTCAGACAATGAGAGCCCTGCATTTTTGAAAGAATTAGTGTTCGCCGCGTGCTCTCCTATGCACAGTCTTCCAGCGATCATTCAAGGCGGGATGGGTGCCGGCATTTCCAGTTGGCGGCTTGCGCAAGCCGTATCCCGGCTCGGCCAGCTTGGAGTGGTTTCTGGAACGGCGCTGGATGTGATCTTTGCCCGGCGTCTACAAGACGGCGATCCCGGCGGCCACGTGCGCCGCGGTCTCGATCACTTCCCATTGCCAGAAATCGCTGAGCGTATTTGGCGGACCCACTACATTCCAGGCGGGAAGGCCGCCACTGTGTCCTACAAGAACCTGCCCATGCATTCTAAGGACACTCCTCTCGAGCTGAAGGAGCTCTGCGTCGTAGCTAATTTTGTGGAAGTCTTCCTCGCGCGTGAGGGTCACGACAATCCGGTGGGAATCAACTATCTGGAAAAAGTTCAGCTGCCGCATTTGCCTTCCATCTACGGCGCAATGTTGGCTGGCGTTGGATACGTGTTGATGGGTGCGGGAGTACCGCTGAAAATTCCGGGCGTGCTCGATCGCTTCTCCAATCACGAGCCTGCAAACTATCTGCTTCAGGTCACTGGGGCGCGCCTTGATGGCGAGAAAAACGACGATGACGACAGAACCATGGTATTCACGCCGAGGGATTTCATGGGGCTCGATGGTCCGACACACGACCTTCCGCCACTCACCCGGCCTAAGTTCCTGACGATTATTGCCTCCAATACCCTGGCCACGACGATGCTGAAGAAGGCGGATGGCGTGGTGGATGGATTCGTGATTGAAGGGCCTACTGCGGGTGGCCACAATGCGCCGCCTCGCGGAAAGCTCCAGCTTGACGAGGCGGGAGAGGCGATTTACGGGGAGCGCGACATTGTTGATCTAGAAAAGATTCGTGCCCTCAATGTTCCGTTCTGGCTTGCCGGAGGATATGGTTCGCCGGAGAGGCTGGCAGAAGCTCTGGACGCCGGAGCTGCCGGCGTGCAGGTAGGAACTGCGTTCGCATTCTGCCAGGAGTCGGGACTACGAGAAGACTACAAGCAAGCGCTCTTGGCGAAAGCTCTGGCCGGGGAAGCTCACGTATTTACCGACCCCGTGGCGTCCCCGACCAATTTCCCGTTCAAGGTGGCGCAACTGGAAGGCACTGTTTCGGAGCCTGAAATCTATGCAGCGCGACCGAGGATTTGCGACTTGGGTTTTCTGCGGGAAGCCTACAGGACGCCGACGGGGACCATTGACTACCGCTGCTCGGGTGAGCCGGTGACCGTCTATGTGTCGAAGGGCGGAGATGCGTCGAATACAGTAGGAAGGAAATGCCTCTGCAATGCCCTCGTGGCGAATATCGGCCATCCCCAAATACGAGCCGGCAAGTACGTTGAAAATGGTATGGTTACCTCCGGGAACGATTTGATGGGAATCACGAGGTTCTTGCAGCCGGATGCGTCGAGCTACACCGCGGCCGATGTGGTTGCGGACCTGATGACTGGCATCGGCTCCCGCGCGAAGTCAGCTTCAGCAGCCGCGCTCACAACCTCTTGCTCCGTTCGTGTGACCTAAGTCCTCGCTCAAGCTGCGTCATCCTCCTAGAATTCCTCTTGTGTACCCGCCAATCATGTCGAATCTCTAACGGCGGGAACACGCGGAGGTGTTCCTGATGGCCGGTAAATGGATGCCCATTGTTCGTGAAGATCGGTGTACTGGTTGTGGTTTGTGTGTGGACGCATGTGGTCCCAAGTCCCTGGAGATGGCAGGCGGCGTCGCGGTTCTTGTTTTCCCGGATACGTGCGGAAGCGAAGAGCACTGCATCTCGGTTTGCCGTGATGACGCGATCCAAATGGCCTGGCTAACGTTCTCAGGAGACAGGAACGTCGGTCGATGGAATGAAGAAATCGAGAAGGAGCTAGTTACTTGCTCGCCGAAGAGGGAGCAGGAAGCTTGAGTCTTTCGTGCGCTGAATTCAGCGGATTTCTGTGATCTCAATCACATCCGGGTGTGTGGAGAAGCCGATAATATGCATTTGGAACCACTCATGAACTCAAATTCCCGCCGCTCCAACACGTTGCAGCTTATCCTCGCGACTGGAGCCTTTGCTCTGTGCTTCGCCGTTTTTGGCTCGGTTTCTGCCATGATGCCGGTGCTGAAGAAGCAATTTCACCTTGCGCCGATGCAGGCCAGCATTGCCATGGCAATCCCAGTGTTGCTGGGTAGCCTGGGGCGCATTCCGCTCGGACTCCTCACGGATCGTTTTGGCGGGCGCAAGGTCTTTACCTGGACAATGGTTCTTTCGGTCGCCGCTGCCCTGTTAATGGGGAGGGTGAACAGCTATCCTCAGTTATTGGTTTTCGGATTCTTTACCGGAATCGCGCTTGCCAGCTTTTCCGTTGGAGTCGCTTTCGTGAGCGGGTGGTACGTGGCCGAGCAACAGGGGTTCGCATTGGGCGTGTACGGAGCTGGAAATGTAGGCCAGTCGCTAGCTGCTTTTGGCGCTCCTCTCTTGTTCCTCCACATTGGTCTTCGGAATACGTTCTGGAGTTTTGCCGGCTTGTTGGCAGTGTGGACGGTCGTGTTCTTCGCATTCGCCCAAGATGCTCCGCGCAGCTCGCCGCCCAAATCACTCGCCCAAATGACTCGTCCTCTCCGGGAAAAGATGAGTTGGGTGCTCAGCTTCTTCTATTTCCTCACCTTCGGCGGATTCGTGGCCATGAGCATTTACCTGCCTATGTTTCTCACGGAAATGTTTAAACTTACGCCGCAGGATGCTGGATTCAGAACAGCGGGCTTCGTGCTGCTGGCTACTGCGACGCGGCCTGTGGGCGGCTGGCTGTCGGATAAAGTTGGTGGCCTCACCATCCTGCTTTGGATCTTTCCGTTTGTGACCGTCATGGCGCTGTTGTTGACCTTGCAGACGATGGTCCCGTTTACAATTGGGGCGCTGGGCATGGCGGCCGCAATTGGCCTCGGCAACGGAGCGGTGTTCAAGTTAGTGCCGCAATATTTTCCGCAATCCGTGGGTGCCGTTACAGGACTCGTTGGAGCGATGGGCGGCTTGGGAGGTTTCTTTCCTCCATTGGCGCTTGGCGTCATCCGACAGCAGACGGGCTCGTTCCTCTGGGGTTTTGCACTGCTTGCGATCTTCACGCTGCTCGGTCTGGCAATCGCGAAGTTCACTGCTCTGGGCCGTTTCAAAGAATCTGCATTGATGACGAGCTAGGGAGTAACCTGAAACTCTCAATATTCGGGAACGATCTACCTTCGTTTTCTTGGCACCTGCTTGATGGAACAGTTCGCGGAGAGGAGTTCTATTGATCCGAAGCGAGGCAAGTGGGAGCGACGTCACCCACGCTACGTTCTGGGGGTTAAGGATCGCCGGAGCGCTGCTGGTGGCGATCTTTGTCGGCAGCAACGCGCTCAAGCACTACGATGCCGCGCTTGTGCCCTATACCGGAGCGTGTGTGTTCTCCGCTTTCGGTATCGGATATCGCTTTGCCATGTGGCTGCGGCGTCCGCCGACGCGTAAGTATTGGTTGCAAGGTTGGCGCATCTTCTTCCGCCCGGCCAGGTTGCCGCGCAACGTTGTTCGACTTGCGCAAGTGTTCTTTGCGGATTTTGTTGCCCAACGATTCATTGAAAGGCGCTCTCATTTACGCTGGGCGGCGCACTGGTTTATTGCCTGGGGATGTTTGCTGGCTGCGGCCGTCACCTTTCCGCTATCTTTCGGCTGGGTACATTTTGAGAGTGCTCCCGACAATCAAGAGATCTATCGCGCCTTTGTTTTCGGCCAGCACGTCTCGACATTCCACCTGGGTTCGGTGACGGCTGCGCTTACGTTCAATGTCCTTGATATTTCCGCGGTCATGGTGCTGATTGGTGTTGCGCTAGCGCTTTACCGCCGTGCCCAGGACCGTGGCGCAATTTCCGTGCAGCAGTTTGCTCAGGACATGATGCCGCTGCTGATGCTATTCGCGATTTCCGTTACCGGACTTTTCCTGACTGCCTCGACGCATTTGCTGCATGGTTCGAACTATGGTTTCCTCTCCATGCTGCACGCCGTCACCGTAATCTTCACGTTGCTCTATCTTCCGTTTGGGAAGTTTTTTCACATCTTTCAGCGGCCGGCACAGATCGGCGTGCAGTTTTATAAGGAGGAAGGCGCTCGCGCCGAGCAGGCCATCTGCTTGCGCTGTAGCGAGCCTTTCGCATCCCGTATGCACGTCGAAGATTTGAAAGATGTCCAGAAGTCGCTAGGTATTGACTACCAACTATCAGCCGGCGGCCACTATCAGGACGTATGTCCTGTGTGCCGTCGGAAATCGCTGGCGATGGCCCAGGATGGCAAGTGGCGCGAGCAGGGCACGCGCTCGGCTGCTGTTTCAGAAATGACGGGAGACCTATGGCCAAGCCGCCAATAACCATACCGGAACTGGTTGGGCAGTTCGGACCGACACTCAACCGAATTCCTTCCAGCGGATGGAATGCAAATGTTGAGCCGGATCGCCTTGTCAAAACCCACTGCTGCTTTTGCGGCCAGCAATGCGGCATTCAGCTCAAGGTCAAAGACAATCGTGTCATTGGCTTTGAGCCGTGGGAAGATTTCCCCTTCAACCAGGGCCGCCTCTGCCCCAAGGGCGTCAAACGCTACATGCAGGATGAACATCCCGATCGCCTGAAAGCGCCGCTGATGCGCAAAGAAGGCACCGGTTTTGTACCTGTAAGTTGGGAAGAAGCGCTGGACAAGGTTGCCAGCGAGATCACACGCATCCAGAAAACTTACGGCAACGACGCGTTTGCGCTTCTTGGCGGTGCGTCCCTGACGAACGAAAAAGCCTACCTCATGGGCAAATTCGCGCGAGTAGCAGTCAAAACGGCGAATATCGACTACAACGGGCGGTTGTGTATGGTTTCGGCCGCTGCGGCCTCCAAGAAGATTTTTGGCATTGATCGCGCGGCGAATCCATGGAGTGACATTCCGCTCGCGAAGGCCATTCTGATTGCGGGCGCCAACGTTGCGGAGTGCGCTCCCATCACCACGCATTATTTGTGGGAAGCTCGCGAGAACGGCGCCAAGTTGATCGTGATGGACCCGCGCCTCACTCCAATTGCGCGCCATGCCGATTTGTACATTCCGGTGCGTTCCGGCGGAGATATTGGCGTTTTCAATGGCATGCTGCACGTGATGATTGAGCGCGGCTGGATCAATCGCGACTTCATCGCCCAACACACCACGGGCTGGGCGGAAGTCGAAGAGACGGTTCGGAAATACACTCCTGAGTACGCTTCGAAGGTTGCGGGCGTGCCAGCCAGCATGATCGTGCGAGCGGCGGAGATCTGGGGGCCTGCTCCGACAAGTTTTCTACTACATGCGCGCGGGATCGAACACCATTCCAAGGGCGTGCAGAATTGCATGGCGGCGATCAACTTGGTAGTCGCTACGGGACGCATCGGCCGCGAAGGGTGCGGCTACGCCATGATTACCGGCCAGGGCAATGGCCAGGGTGGGCGCGAGCAAGGACAGAAGTGCGATCAACTGCCGGGTGGACGCGATGTCGAAAATCCCGAGCACAGAAAATATATCGCCAGCGTTTGGGGAGTGCCTGAGGAAACTATTCCCCACAAAGGGCTCACGATGGTGCCCATCATTGAAGCCATTCATGAAGGCAAGATCAAGGGATTGCTGGGGATTTCCTGCAACCCGCTGGTTTCTCTGCCCAACAACGCCTATGTCCGCGAGGCCTACGAGAAGCTTGAGTTTTCCGCACAGATTGATTTCTTCCTGTCCGAAACCGCGCGCTACGCGGATGTGGTTCTAGCTGGCTCCTTAATGGAGGAAGACGAAGGCACTACGACCAACGTCGAAGGCCGCGTCATCCATCACCGGAAGGTTGTGGACCCGCCTGGCAATGCACGGGTGGATTGGAAGATCATTTGCGATCTCGCGGCTCGTCTCGGTGCAGCTGACAAATTCAACTACGATTCGCCCCAGGAAATATTTGACGAACTTCGCGTCGCATCCAAGGGCGGCATCTGTGACTACTACGGCATCACATGGGAGCGCATTGATCGCGAGAAAGGCGTTTTCTGGCCTTGCCCTACTGCGGATCATCCGGGCACGCCTCGGTTGTATGAGGGCAACAAGTTCAATCATCCTGACGGCAAAGCGCACTTCCAGCCAGTGGAGTGGCAGCCTGCCACGGAGGAGACCGACAGCGAATATCCCGTCATCCTTACTACGGGCCGGGTAGTCTCGCAGTATCTTTCCGGAACGCAGACGCGCAGGATTGGCGCGCTTGTCGACCAGTATCCCCAGCCTTTATGCGAGATCCACCCCATACTCGCTGGCAAGCTCGGCATTGCCGAGGGCGATTTCGTCAAGGTCGAAAGCCGGCGCGGTTCCGTTACCGTGCGTGCCAATGTGGTGAAGACGATTCGTCCGGACACGGTGTTTGTTCCCTATCACTGGCCCTCGGATCGTGCTGCCAACAATATGACGGTGCGCGCGATTGACCCGATCTCGAATATTCCCGAATACAAAATCTGCGCCGTCCGCTTGACCAAAGTACCCGCTCCCCACGATGCGCTGGCGGAGTTGGAAATGGAAGCTGGCGGCGTGCGATGAACGGCGCGGACAACATGGAATTCTTCATCGATCACTCGCGCTGCATCGGCTGCCGTGCCTGCATGCAGGCGTGCGAGGAATGCGACACGCATCGTGGCGTTTCGATGATTCACCTGGAAACCATCCTGCGCGCCGACAGCGTGCAGACTGCGCCCCAGGTTTGCATGCATTGCGACGATCCTATCTGCGCGCAGGTTTGTCCCGCGGATGCCATTAAGAAGACACCGGACGGGATTGTGCAGAGTGCGCTTACGCCGCGTTGCATCGGTTGCTCGAACTGCGTCTTGGCGTGCCCGTTCGGAGTGCCCAAGTACAAGGCAGAGATTAATCAAATGATGAAGTGCGATATGTGCTACGACCGCACCAGTGTCGGCAAGGGTCCCATGTGTGCGACGGTGTGTCCGTCGGGCGCACTCGCGTTTACAACGCGGGAAAACATCGAGCGCACCCGGCGGGGAATGGCAATCCGCGAATGGCAATTTGGTGGAGAGACGGTGCGGACGAAAGTGAATGTGATGGTGCCGCGCCATGTGCAAAAGATCGACGTGTTAATCGCGCAGATCGGCGAACAGACTGGTGTGACACGAAGCGATGAATATGACGTCGCCAAACTGCTCATGGGAGATTGAGATGGCTGAAGAAAAAGACAAGAAGCAGGACGAATGCCTGGAGTGCCAAGAAAAGCAGTGCCAAAAGGCGCAGAAGAACGCCCGTTGGCGCGAGGATTTTCCCGTGGGCTGGGACAGCGACAACTACGTCACCCGCCGCGAGCTGGTTAAGTTTCTTACTCTGGGCTCGCTCACCATCGCGGGAGCCAATGCAGTGGTTGCCGGCATCCCACAAGTTGTCAAAGCATCGGAAATGCCTAAAACGAAGATCAGCCTGGCGTCGTCGATTCCCGTGGGTGGGTCCAAGCTGTTCTCTTATCCCACGGAGGAAGACCCTTGCATCCTGATTCGTCAGCGGAACGGTGATTTGGTTGCTTATTCCCAAGTCTGCACGCACCTCTCCTGCGCCGTCGTGCATAACGAAACGGAGAACGCTCTATTTTGTCCCTGTCATCATGGTTACTTCTCGGTGGAGGAAGGGAAACCCTATGCCGGTCCGCCCACGCGTCAGCTGCCACGAATTAAGTTAGAGCAGCAGGGCAACGAGATTTTCGCAGTGGGAGTAGGAGTCTAATGAGCGCCCGCGAGTCCCAGGGAACAACTCTCTTTACAGCACTGCTGGCGCTGATTGGCATCGGCGTCGTAGTGCAGCTCTGGCTGCTCGCTGTTTCGGTGGACGCACTTTTCCGGCACGAGGGAGGCACCCCGTTTCACGCCGCGATTGGATCTGCCATTCTGTTCGCGATCAATGGCCTTCTGGTTCTCTATGTTTTCAATTTCGACCGCAAGATCAAGCAGGAGCGCCGATAGCTGAGATTGCCAGACAAGACACGGTTCTGTCATTTCGACCTGTCCCCGCCTCAATGTAACTAGCTGAAAATAAAGGCAATAATGAATCATTAATCGTGACTTTTGTCACTGCTTCTACGCGGACTCCCAACTAGTCTGGAGTTGTCCTTGAAGCAGAGGAGAAGCCATGCGATTCAAATCAGCCTTAATACTCGTTGCGATGATGATCCTGACCTCGCAGATATTCGCGCAGTCTGCGGAGCGACCCAAGCTGGTGTTACAACCCAAGGCAAGCCTGGTCACGGAACCCGGGCAATGGTCCATTGCGCCGCAAGTTCCGCCGCCCATCACGCGCAAAGACCAGCGCCGCCTGGTGGTGAATTGGCAAATCCTCGAGACGAAGGCTGAAATCGCGCCCGGTGTGACCTACGACGATTATTGGGCATTCGAGGGTCATGTTCCAGGACCGGTCCTTCGCGTACGCGAAGGCGATCTTGTCGAGGTCCATCTCACCAACAACATCAAGAGCATGCGCAGTCACAACATCGACTTCCATTTTGTTTCCGGTCCGGGTGGTGGCGCCTCCTCTCTGAATGTCGCGCCGGGCGAGACGCAAGTGCTGGAAGCGCGGGCGATGGTTCCCGGCTTCTATATGTTCCACTGTGCCAGCCCGGATATTCCGACCCATATCTCGAACGGGATGTATGGATTCGTGATTGTGGAACCAGCCGAAGGCATGCCGCCGGCAGACCGCGAATACTACATGGTACAAAGCGAAATCTATACGCAAAATGGAAATAAAGGGAATCAAACATTTTCCATGGAACGCGGCGAACGCGCAGACGCGCAATACGTAGTCTTCAACGGAGCTGTCGGTTCTACGATGGGCGCTCACGCACTCCAGGCGAACGAAGGCGAGACGGTGCGTCTATGGGTGGGGAACGCAGGGCCCAACTACATTTCTTCGTTCCACGTGATCGGACAAATCTTCTCCAACGTTTACCGGGAGGGCGATCTGCTTTCCCCACCGGCACACGGCGTCCAGACAACTCTGATTCCCGCCGGAGGTTCCTCGGTCGTAGAGTTCAGCTCCTCTGTCCCGGGTACCTACCTGGCCGTGGACCACGCAATTTTCCGGCTGCACAAAGGCGCCGCCGCCAGCATTGTCATCAAGGGCCCCAATGACCCTGAAATCTTTGATCCCGTCACGGCAGGCGCGATGGCGATGAATATGTCGGACAAGGATCACGTCGCCGGGCCACCCGTTGCAAGCCCTCCGGTCGCAAACTCGTCCGCCAAGCCGGTTCACGTGCACAGTCAGGCGGCGCAGGACGGCAATCCTGCGCATTCCATGCACACCCGCAAAAACAACCCGCGCAGGGTCTCTTCAGGTTCACGAACCGGTGGTGATCGTTCACGAATCGGCGATGACAGCTCGCCGACAGTCAAATCCATGGGGCGCTATGGACTGCTTTCTTCCATCAGCGCGGCGGACCTTCCAGCCGAGCCACGTCCGGTTCAAAAGGCGCAGCGAGCGATGAGCGGCAATATCACCGTGAATATCCTGCCGGGTGCGGCGGAATACAACACCGATCCAGCCCATGCCTTTTCCAGCCCCAATCTAGTCATCAAGACCGGTACTACCATTACTTTCCTCAACACGGATGACGTGGCTCACTTCAACAAGGATGACAAGGGAGAGTTTCAGACGCCGGTACTGAGGGCAGGCATGTCCTTCAACCACACATTTCGCAAACCCGGCACCTATCACTACCATTGCGTTCCGCATCCCTGGATGCAAGGCACGATCATTGTGAAATGAATTGAAACTTGTTTCGTATTCAGCACCACGCCGGGCAGATAGAGGCGACATGACGACCACTACCGGACTGCTGAATGGTGGAGGGTGCGGCCTTGCTTTAGCGTCATGTCGGGCGGCCGACCTCTAGACGGAACCTACACCCCAAAAGCTCGTCCCGTCAGCCTTCTACGCTCGGATGTGAAGGAGTCTTGAAAGCTCGTCGATCTCTGTTTTCGGGGACCGACACCGAACTTAGAAAGCCCATCGCGCCGGACAAGAATATTGTGGACCGTCGGCGCAGAAGGGTCAGTGGAGTACGCACGTGCAAGCTAGAGCGCCTCCGTGTAGGGAGGTTCTATTCGGTTCCATCCGGATAATTAGAGACTTAACTCTTCCCGGAAAGTCGTGGTCCGACTGTGGTCCAATAGCTCCACTTCGGTGTCTTTCCAATGACTTTATGTCGTTCCCGGCGGCGTCAAGTCGTTGAAATGCACTACTGTCGTTTATTCTGTTGGCCTCATAACCCAAAGGTCGGTGGTTCAAATCCACCCCCCGCAACCAAAATTTCTCCACCGGCGGATATTCCCGTCGACGAAGCGGCAAGGAGCGCCATTATTGAGACTCTTGTGTCAAAAATACAAGGCGGCTACGTAGTTCCCGAACGAGCCCAGGTGGCCGTCCGGAACCTGCGAAGCGCACGGGCGTCGGGTGCCTACAAGGACCTGGATACCGCCAGCACATTTGCCGAAAGGCTCACGTCGGATCTGCGTTCGGCCACGCAGGACAAGCACATTGCGGTTTTGGTCGACCCGGAAGCTTCCACACCAACTCAATCGGCTGGCACTCAGGCGAAGCCGCGTGAACATTTTAACTTTGGGTTCTACAAAATCGAGCGGCTAGAGGGAAACGTCGGGTACCTGGACCTTCGGTCGTTCGCAAACCTCGACGAGGGGCGTCAAACGACTTCGACTTATCTAGATGCTCTGGCAAACTTTGACGCAATCATTATTGACCTTCGGAAAAATGGCGGCGGGAACACACCCATGGCGGTATATGTTGCGAGCTACTTGTTCGGCCCGAAACCGGTACATTTCACGGACATGTATTGGCGAGACCAGAACCAGACGGTCCAACTATGGACTGAAGCGAACGTGCCCGGCCGCCGATCCGTGAGTCAAGAGGTCTACATCCTTGTTGGACCTTCTACTTTTTCAGCGGCGGAAGATTTCTGCTATTCGCTCAAGCAGTTGAAAAGGGCAACACTGGTAGGCCAGCGGACTGGAGGAGGGGCGCCCATGGGGCGGGGCCTCGAACGTCTTTCGCCTGTGTTTACGGCATTTATTCCGACAGGGCAATCTATTAATCCGCTAACGAAGACGAATTGGGAAGGTGTCGGAGTGGAGCCAGACGTAAACGTGCCGGCGGAAAAGGCGCTGGCCAAAGCACACGTACTGGCGCTAGGCCGACTCTTTGAGCAAGCACGCGATCCTAAATGGAAGAGCGATCTTGGTCGCGTAATAGAGGACATCAGCGCCGGGAAAACAGACTCTTATTGACGAGCAAACGGCGGGTAGTCGGCTACACCGAAGCAATCGCCAACCGATAACCTTTGACCTCGCGCGCTGCCTACGCTGCGAGCCTGATCAATTCCACCCTAAGAGGCAGCACTAAACAATTCGGATGGTTGCAGGCCTCTGCAACCAGAAACTATTCTGCCGCAATAGGTTCCGAACACCCTGCAACCATCCGAATTGACAGTCGCCGCCGCAACATCTCGATGTCGCGAGCCTAGACTCACTTCGATACAATCGATAACTTCCTACAAGGACATCCCGGTACCAATCTTCGCGCCTGGACCTAAAGCCTACTTGGAGCCAATCGCTCCAAGTCGTCCGCGCGTCATTGCGAGAGCTATGACTGCAATGAGCAAGAACGAGAGGCCAATCAGCACTTCTCCTGAAGGATGCTCGCGAGTAGGAGTCGAGCCTAAGAATGGCCCAATAAACTGCGATGAGGAATTGAAAGCGGAATGCATCAGGATTGCGACCAGGACAGAGCCCCCTGAAGAGTTGAACGCATAGGTGAACACCATTGAAAGGCTGACCACGATGAACACGTAACTAAGAGGAGACGCACTACTCCAGGATGCGAGAAATAGGGGAAGATGCCAGGCTGCCCACATGAACCCGACACAGATAGCCGCAAGCCAAGGTGCGATCTCTCGCTGAAGACGGGCCTGAAGGAAGCCCCGCCAGCCGAACTCTTCAAAGAGCGGACCGCCGAGAAGGTTGTAGTTGAACATTGGCACCCAGATGCCCAGAAGCGCTGATGCCTTCCAATGCCAGTTACCGGGTCCTCCGCGTGAAATCAGTGCAGGAAAGACTACGAACATGGACAGCAGAATGAGCAGTGGACCAAGTAGAAGCCAAATGCTTCGCAAACGACTCGCGGGAAGCAAGCGCACAGCTCGCCAGTTTCCGTACTCAATTCGGTAAGCAATGAAACCACCAAGGAAGGGACCGAGGGTCGCAATACAGGAGAAGACAGGCAGAGATGCAGTGATGGGGATCAGTTTGAGCCCCTCAGTTCCCAGTACGACAGGAGACCAGGCCAGCCATGCCCATCCACACGCGATTAGGTAATAGATCGCCACGGACCGAAACAGTTGCTTTCGTTTGCTATGTGATTTTGAGTCAGCGTCGAAGCTGGACACAGAAGTACCTCCGTAACGGCCATGTCTAAGTATTTAAACCTTAGCAAGTCTCGTCGTGTTCCCCAACCTGAGTTCTGCCAACCGCCTATGCAGCAGGCTAATGGAATTGGTCCCGGAAAACGTGCTTGTATTGACTGGCGTGGCCAAGTTCGGACTGGTCGGTTGCAGGGAGTCGCCCGCTTATGACCGTTGACCTTTGCGGTGCCGCCTACGCGGCGAGCCGGATCAGTTCCACGCTAAAGGCAGTACTAAACAATTCGGATGGTTGCAGGCCCCCGCAACCAATCCTAAGCTCCACAAATACAATCGCTTGGATCTGATTGCGCCCGTTCCCAACGCTGCGTGCCGAGTGCCTTTTAGCTCCCATTAGCGGAGGAATGGTCGGTAGAGGCATTTTCATTGAGTAGAATTCCCACCACCACACTGTTTGCACTACGCTTCTGCTGGGAAATCGCTTGCGTGTAAGTATTCAGGGTGCTCTGAATCGTCGAATGCCGTAGCAATTCTTGCTGCACCTTGATGTCAGCGCCCGCGCCTCGCAACATCGTCGAGTACGAGTGTCGAAATGTATGCCAACCAATCTTGCCGATTTCAGCCCTTAATGCGGCGGGCCTCAGATGGCGGTGCAGGATGTTTTGTTGTCCCCGTGGTCGGCCACCTTTGTTCGCGAAGACCCAGTCTTGAGGGCCTTGGTGCAATGTGCGTTTCAATAGTTCTTGCAGAGAACGGGCGAGCCGAGGATCGATGGGCAGCGATTTTTGCCAGGCTTCCGTCTTAGTATCGCCTGAACTTGCGTTCACAACTCCCCGCCTGATGAAGACTGTGAGATCCTCCCAGTTGAAATCCCGCCACTGCAGGCCCATGATTTCACTCGCGCGAAGGCCTAGACATGCCGCGACCAGAACCATGGTGGTGTGGGCTTCCGGGAGAATAAGAGCAGGTTGGTAAACAGATGTTGGCCACAGGGTCGTTGAATTGAACCAGACTTTGGGAGGAAGCGGAAGCGGCATGTCCGGGGCCGATTTCGATCCTTCCATGCGACGTTTTTGCGGGGTTCGATTTCGGCTACGAAGCACGCCGTTCGGCAACTGGAACCATGTGCCGTTTTGCCAGAGTCTCAATTTCAGGTTCAGTGACCGCCGAGAGGTCCGCGCTTTCGGTAGCGATAACCCGCCGGGAAATGTCGGGATAATGAGTCTTTAAATATTCTTTCAAGAAGTCGGCGGCGTTGCTTTTTCCAGTGGCGTGACCGATGAGGACGATCTCATTCGCCCTCTTGATATCTTTCGCGATCTCCTCATAAAACGAATAATCTTCGGGTACGCGCTCGCCCCGGTAGTGCGCTTCCTTTCGATGAATCAGATGATGATGGAAATTATAAGGATCGTAAGGTTGCACCTTGTGTTCGTCTGCTGGACGACTGCCACCGAAATCTTGGTAAACGTGGGCAGCGTGGTGGTCAATGACGACAATCATCCGGCTGGGCTGGGTCGGTCCTTCTGCGTGTGAAGTAGGCCCAGCCTCCTTCAAGAATTTACGCAGCCGAGAAACTTCCTCCAAGCCAAGATCATGTGTCTGTGGTCTCTTGAAAAAGACCCGTTGGCTGCCGACGCGGAACACAAATTCATCGCCCCGATGCGGTTGGACCTCGCCCAGGTGCTCGACCAGTTCGACAGCCTCGCTCCAGCTTAGGTTATGGGGTAGCTTGCCGTTGAGAAGATTCTGGTACAGCGATTCAAGGTGCTTGCTCATAATGTGTTCTCCCGCACAAAAAAGATTTCTAAAGTCGTCTCCGTTGCTTCAAGCCTTCTTCGCTTTCGCGGGTGGAACAAGCGCTACGGCGGCCTCGGTGGTGAGCAGAAGGAAAGTGAATGACTCCTGTAGGTACAGATGGACCGCGGCATCGTTGTGGCTGAGGTAGCCGATGGAGACGTCCTGCCCGACGTGTAGTTCAAAATCACCGCCACGAGTGGTTACGACGAAAGCGCCATCGATGGCGGGTGCCCAAATAATTTGGTCCTTGACCAGCCGCTTGACGTGCTCCAGCACGGGGTAGCCGTGGTCGCTGGTTTCGGCGAGCGCGGTGTAGGCGTCGGCGCCGAGCAGCACCGAGTAGGGGCCATTGACCCCGACGAGACGTAACTGGCTCAAGCTTTGAGCGATGGCATCGGGGTACTCGCGAACGTCGGCGGGAAGTGTCTTGATGGGATTGCTGGTCCCCTGGCGGATGCCCCCAATGCCGGCAGCGGTGTAGCCTTCGAATATCGCGCCGTCCTCGGCAAAGGCGATCTGTCGTGCGGCGTCCTTCGCCGGTTGCCAGTCGGCGTCGTTCGCACCACGATCGACATCGTCGATCGCTTTGCGATCCAATTCGAACGGAACCCGTAGCTCGACTAACGCCTTCACTTCTCGTTGGCTCGCGACGATGCCTTTCGCCGGAGCGGTGATGGTCCGCAGGTGGCCGGTGCCGACCGCCGAGAGGGCGGGGCCGGCTGGACCTTTAAGGTCGACAACGCGCCGTCCCGCGAGATAGCGCTTCAGCGTTCGTGATGTTTCCTCTTCGATTTGAGCCCATGCCGAATCGGAAATGGGCGCGAGCTCGCGATGGAGATTATTCATGTTGTACGTCTCCTTTGAGAGATCCGATGCGGAGCGAACCGTCGCGAACCGGTGGGATGGATGGAGAAAATTCGACAGCCTCAGACGGCGCAGGAGATTCCGCAACCGAAGGCTGGGTTTGATCTTCGGTCACGTTCTCCAGAAATGTCGCCGAGGGGACGAAGAACAGACTTCCGGTGACGGCGCGACTGAAGTCGAGCAGCCTGTCGTAGTTGCCCGGCGGCTTGCCGATGAACATGTTGTCCAGCATTTGTTCGATGGTGCGGGGTGAACGGCTGTAGCCGATAAAGTAAGTTCCAAATTCGCCGTAACCCGGCCGGCCGAAAGGCATATTGTCGCGCAGGATCTTAATCTCTTTTCCGTTCTCGACAATGGTGGTGAGCGCGCTGTGCGCTGAGGTTGGCTTAACGGAGTAATCCAATTCGATGTCGGAAAGCTTGGTACGACCGATGATGCGTTCCTGCACCTCGGTGGAAAGAGCGTTCCATGCCTCGAGGTCGTGGAGATATTTCTGCACGATGACATAGCTGCCGCCGGCGAAGTCAGCGTCCTCTTCGCCAATGACCACGGCGTCGGCCGCTGCCGCGCCCCTGGGATTCTCCGTCCCGTCGACGAAGCCCAGAAGATCCCGGTCGTCGAAGTAACGGAAGCCCTGCACTTCGTCCACCGGGGAAACGGCATTCCCGAGACGCGTCATTATCTGCGTGGCCAGTTCAAAAGACAGGTCCATACGCTTGGCGCGGATGTGGAACAGCAGATCGCCTGGCGTAGAGACCGCATGGCGCGCTCCGGCGCGAATCTCACGGAAGGAATGCAATTCCGCTGGCTGGGGCTGCCCGAAGAGGCGATCCCATGCGTCTGAGCCAAACCCGATGACGCAGGAAAGTCCCGCTTCCAGATCGCGAAATTCCACGGCACGCACCAGTGCGGCGAGATCTCCGCAGAACGAGCGAAGCGTGGCCCGATTTTCAGGGCCTGGGTTGAGCGTCGCGACCAGAAAGATCGCAGCGCGAGTTAGTGGCGCGGCGACTGCTTGTGCGAGGGCCGGTGATCGATCTGCGGCGGTTGGGGCGCTCATAGACTTGAGATCGGAATTGGGATTGGTCGCCATCGGGTGTTGTCGTTGGCGGAGCGGATTTCTCGCGTCCAGATTCTGCGCTCGCGCCGAATCTGAAATTCGACCAACAAGTTTACCATTGGAGGGTGAGAACTCTGCACCTGTCAGATCGACGACGCTTTGTCCCAGAGTCACTCAGACTACCTACTGTCCATGCTTTCTTGGATCGTCGTCCGCGCGAACGTAATCCAGCCCAAGCGGCCCAATCGCCGACACTTGGGTTATGTACTCACTGGATTTCGCCCAGTGAAAATGAGATGTGTTGCCCGGCAGAACGATGACGCTTCCGGGCGGATACGGCTCCAGTCTCTCAGGATCGAACTGGTCGCCAAGGCCGATGTAGAAAACGCCCGAGAGTACCGTATAGACGCGATCCTCCGGGTGTCGGTGCGGCATCAGCTTCACGCCGTGGGGTACTCGGACCCTGATGGTATAAGGGCCGGCCTCCGACGGCTCACCCACGATGACAGCCAGGCGGACCGAAGGTGGGAACGCCGGAAAAGGCTTCCAGTTGATGTCTTCGGACAGGACCGATCTGAAAACATCTTGGCCTGGCTGATGCGCTGCAACCTTACCTTCCTGTGGTTCCGTCATCACTGCTGTTGTGTCATTTCGCATATAACGCTCCTCGTGATTTAGGCGTGCGCGCGCATCGGTCTCGAAACGCGCAGCGGTTTAACGCTTTTGGTACGGGTGGAAGATGTAATCCTTCGCCTTGACGGCCGTATGGCAGGCGTTTCCGCAGTCTGAGGGGCTCTTGGGATCTGGCGTGAACTTGTCCGATGCTGCGTCATAGTTGAACACCGCATATCCCCAGCCGCCGCTTTTCGGAAACCTCTTGCTGTCCTTTTCCATGACGAAAGCTTCTTTAAAGACGTCTGGCACATCCACGACGAAGGGAGCCTCGGTGCTCTTTTTCGGCGTCCACTGGAGCTTCACGATCATGGAGCCATCCGGGAAAGGCTGTCCGTTCAGCGGAATGCCGGCCTTGAACGCCTTGATCATGGTCGGATTGCCAACGATGACCTTGAGCCTTTCGTCGGTGTGGGCAGAAGAGACGTCAGCCCAGTCCTCGTACCCTCGGAAATCGGAGAACGCGATTCCGCTCGGCGATTTCAGCGAGTACTTGTCGTTGTCTTGGCTTTGCGCGTAAAGGACCACGGCGCCGAGGGCCAGCACTGCCAGGACTGTCGCAACGATGGTAAAGCCGCCGATACGTTTTACGGCGATGCGGGTTTCTTTCTTCTGTTCTTCCTTCTGTTCTTCTTGCGGCACAGATTTCGTCACAACTTCAGACATGGTGTGCTCTCCTCACAGATAAAGTTTGCTGAGCCCGATCTTTGCTGAGCCCGAGCGGCCAACATCTCGAACGTTTGCAATTAAGCCAGAGGTGAGGGAAGCAAGGCAATTGGACCATGGTATCGGTGACACCTTCATATCCAGCATGCGGCGCGAAACGCGTGGTCCCGATACGAAAGTATGGGCGATACCATCGTCCAATTGCGCGGCCTGTTTTGTTCTGGCTGAATGGTCGACGAGGAAAATTCGATGGCGACCATGAACGCAACTACGAAACTCACCGAGATAAACGCACCCGCGAAACCAGCGCAGATTCGCGTTTCCCGCCAGTCGCCCGCCTATTGGCGAGTCACGATCGACAATCCGCCCATCAACGTCATGGGTCCGGAAATGGTCCAGCAGTTCCAGGAAGTCATCAACGCTCTTGAGGAGGACGAGCAAGTCAGGGTCGTGGTCTTCGACAGCGCGGTCGACGACTACTTCCTGAATCACTCGGATTTCACGGCCAAGATTGAAGACTTGACCTCGCTGCCGGAGGGCACCACAGGCTTGCCGCCTTGGCCAGACTTTCTTGTGCGTCTGACGCGTTTGCCGGTTGCGTCCATCGCGCTGATCCGCGGTCGTGCGACCGGCAACGGTAGCGAGATTACGCTGGCTTGCGACATGAGCTTTGCCAGCCGCGAGAAAGCCATCCTCTCGCAATGGGAGGTGGGCGTGGGGATGGTCGCCGGAGGGGGCCCCATGGCTCGGCTACCCCAACTTATCGGCCGAAACCGCGCTCTCGAGGTGCTCTTGAGCTCGGAAGACATTAGAGCCGACCAAGCCGAGGCTTACGGCTACATTAATCGCGCGCTGCCCGATGCTGAGCTAGATGGGTTCGTAGATGCGCTGGCGACGCGGATCGCAAAATTCGATAAATGGGCCATCGCCCAGACCAAGCGCCTTGTCAACACCAGCCTGCCGCCGGACGTCGAACTCGGCGCGGGGTGGGACGCGTGCATCGCCTCGCTCGGGCGGCCTGCTGCACAAAATGGAATCAAAGCGCTGAAGGAGCGCGGCTTCCACAAGCCCGGGGATGCCGAAAATCGACTCGGATACTACCTGGGACAAATCGAGCGGTAGGCCGGCACGTCCGATTATGTTCCGTAATATGAACGTTACGATTGGGACGGTCTGGAAGTGGAACTTGTTTGCCAGGACACGAGGAAACGTGGAGATGAAAAAAGACCAGCGCGGAATCAACGCCGCTTCGAAGCCGAGTGGCAATGGGTGTATCGAATGCTTAGCGTCACCGAAAGGCTGGTGGTTCCATCTCCGTCGGTGTGCGGAGTGTGGGCACATCGGTTGCTGCGACAGTTCCCCGAGCCAGCATGCCTCCAAGCACGCGGCGACAACGGGGCATCCGATCATCACCAGCTTCGAGCCGGGTGAGGATTGGTTCTACGATTACGAGAAACGGAAAGTGATCAAGGGCGTGAAGTTGCTTCCTCCACATTCGCATCCGGAGGATCAACCATCACCGGGGCCGGAGGGGAGACTTCCAACCAATTGGGAATCGCTGCTGCACTAGCTGGCATCGACCGGCTTTTTATGAATAGGAGCCTGGCTCGGGACACCGTGTTTGCAATGAGCACGTAGGAAGCCATCAATGAACGGCGTACAAGGAGGAGTCAATGAACGCGATACAAGTCGGACAGAAGAGCTATGAGATGCCCCCGCAAGAGGGGATCAGCATCGCGCATTTTCTCACCGTCGCCGACGTCGAGCGATCCGCTCGCTACTACGAAAAGGTCTTCGGCGCTCGCATTCTGACCATGGGTGACGGCAACGCGCCTCCGTACCTTCAGCTTGCCAATATCTGGATGATTCTGAACGTTGGGGGCGGGCCGACACCGGATAAGCCGACGGTAACGCTCAGTGTTCCCGACCCGAATCACATCAACAGCTTTATGAATTTCCGCGTTGCGGATATTCAGGCTTGCTACAAATTATGGAAAAGCCGCGGCGCCGAGTTCATCACGGAGCCGATCGCGAAGTACGGCGAGATTCGCTGCTACATCCGCGATCCCGATGGCTACATTATCGAGGTCGGACAGAGCACCGCGCTTAAATACGGTTAGCGCTCGGCACCTCGTCCTCGTCTTTGCGCTTCCGCCAATTTCGCTTTGAACAGTCCTACGTGCTGACATCGAAAGGAGTACGAGATGGCCGTCACCAACGAACTTGAAGAGGCCCCGCGCGTGACCGCGCCTGTTGCGTTGAACACACTGAGTGTTAACGTTTTTACAGCCCCGGGAAAGACGATGGTCGGCGAACGGCCCAAGCCCTTCGGCGAAGCGCTCGGTTTTGACCCGATCACATCGACTCTAATCTTCGGCGAGTACGACGCGGTGCTGGTGGACGCAATGGGGACAGTGGCTGAGGCCGAAGCTCTCGCGGATTGGGTCGCTCTCCACAACCGCAGCCTGGAGACCATCTATATAACGCACGCCCATTTCGACCACTTCTACGGTCTGAGCATTCTGCTCGACCGTTTCCCCGGCGCTCGCGCGATCGCAACACCCAAGACGGTGAAGGCCATGCAGATTTCTTTCACTCCCACGGTAGAGCGGTTGGCCCGCCGTATGTTTCCTGGGCAAGTGCCCACGAAGTTGGTTTCACCCGAGCCCTATGAACCCGACACGTTCACTCTCGAGGGGCACGAATTGCGCATTATCGAGCAGGGCCGCACCGATAGCCCCGATTCGACGTCTCTCTACGTTCCATCGATCGGTCTGATCGTCGCCGGAGACGTTGTGTACAACCAATGCCGCATGTATGTCGGCGACACCACTCCCGAGAGCCGAAAGAATTGGATGGCGGCGCTGGACCGGTTAGCAGCGCTGAACCCGACGATGGTCGTCGCCGGTCACAAGAAGCCCGGGGCGCCCGACTCTGCCTCGGCGATCCAGGACACCAAGCGTTATCTCGAGGACTTCGATCGGCTACAGAAAACCGCGACGTCCGACCAGGCGCTGTTCGATCAGATGACGGAGTTGTATCCGCATTGGGTGGCCAATCAGTCGTGGTTAATGTTTGGATTCCCAGGAGCATAACTCAGATCAACCGCGGTAGCCAGTCATATTCAGGAACCATATTCAGGTGCACAGAATTCGATTTCACAAAGGAGAACAACAATGACAACTAAAGGAAAAGTCTTAGTACTAGTCTCGAGCGGTCGCGGCTTGCCCTTGAAAGACGGCAAGGTCTATACCGGCGCTGGCTACTACCTCAACGAACTGACGGTTCCGGTTCGCGCCCTGATGAAAGAGGGCTACGAAATCACCTTCGCCAACCCCAAAGGCAACACGCCGCAATTAGATGTCAATTCAGCGATAGCGCAGTTCTTCGGTGGGGACGAGGCTAAACTACAGGACTATCTAAAATTCCGCGACTCCCTGACTGGGCTCAAGAATCCGGCTCGCATCTCGGATGTCATCGCGTCGGGTCTGGATCAATATGACGCTGTTTTCGTCCCCGGCGGCCATGGCCCGATGATGGACCTACTCGATGATCCCGACGCGGGCACCGTGCTAAGACACTTTCACGAAACCTCCAAGCCTACGGCCGTGCTCTGCCATGGCCCGATTTCACTTCTCTCGGCGCTTCCGAATTCGAAGGAGTTCGTCGCCGCGCTGGCGGCGGGCGATGCCGCTGGAGCACGCGCAAAGGCTCAAGGCTGGATCTATTCCGGATATAAGATGACTATCTTTTCGACGGCGGAAGAGCAGCAGCGTGAACCGCTTGAGATTGGCGGCAAGGTTCTCTTCTACCCGGACTTCGCCTTGAGCATGGCGGGCGGTGACGTGAGTGTGCTCGAGCCTTGGAAGAGCTACGTCATTCAAGACCGCGAGCTGATTTCAGGTCAGAACCCGTTCTCTGATGAAGCGCTTCTGAAGCTTCTTCTACCCGCACTCGATGCGAGGAAGAAAGTGAGTTCAGCGGCATAAGAGTCGTAAGGAAACCGGGGACAGACGGACGTTTTCCATTTTTCGGTAATCGAAAATTAGCAAACGTCCGTCTGTCCCCAGTTTTTCACCCAGATGATCATAGGAGCGGGATCGGCCATTCGGGAAGGGAAGAAATAAGTGACCGAGACAATTCTGCAATCGAAAGACTCACCCATGCAGCAAGCCGAAGCCTTCCCCGTCCTAACCCCCAGCCAGATCGACCGCATCCGGCCGTATGGCGCGGTGAGAACAGTTCGGGCCGGAGAGATCCTGTTCGAAGCCGGGGATCGTTTGCCTTTGTTTGTTTTGCTGTCCGGAAAGCTCGATATTGTAATAACGAGGCTCTCTGGCGAGCACGTATTTGCGACTCATCGCCCGGGCGGTTTTTCCGGAGACATGGTCTTGATCTCCGGAACCGGCTCTATGGCGCGCGGACGTGTGGCCGAGTCAGGAGAATTTCTTGAAGTTAGCTCCGGTGCCTTGCGCTCGCTCATCGCGAAGGATGCCGAACTCAGCGATATCTTCATGCGCGCCTTTATCCAGCGACGCCTCGCGCTCATTGCTAGCGGCATGGGTAACGTCATTATTCTAGGATCGCGTCACTCGGCTAGTACGCTGCGGTTGCGCGAGTTTCTCACCCGCAACGGACAACCGCACGCATATATCGACCTTGACAGTGACACGACCGCTCAGGTCTTGCTCGATCGTTTTAATGTGAAAATCGACGACATACCGATTGTGATTTGCAGCGGAAAGGCCGTGCTGCGCAACCCCACGACGCAACACTTGGCTCAATGCCTGGGGCTCTCGGGCGAAGTCGATGAATCGCACATTCTCGATGTTGTCATTGTGGGCGCTGGTCCGGCCGGATTGGCGGCGGCGGTTTACGCAGCCTCAGAAGGCTTAGACACTGTCGTGATCGAGGCTGACTTCCCCGGCGGACAGGCGGGCTCGAGCTCAAAGATTGAGAACTACCTTGGCTTTCCCACTGGCGTCTCCGGTCTGGAACTCACGCGCCGGGGCGTGGTTCAAGCGGAAAAATTCGGCGCACAGATGATGGTGGGACAGCGAGTGGTCAAGCTCGAATGCGATCAGAGGCCATATCGCCTCTCGCTGGAGAATGGCGAGATTCTGCAGGCTCGAAGCATCATCATCGCCACAGGAGCGCAATACAATACGCCGAACGTCGCCAACCTAAAGAAGTTCGAAGGAAATGGAATCTATTACGCGGCCACGTTCATGGAATCACAGCTCTGCGGGGGGGATGAGGTAATCGTCATCGGCGGAGGAAACTCGGCCGGCCAGGCAGCCATTTTCCTGGCGGAAACTGCCCAGAAGGTCTACATGCTGGTTCGCGGAAAAACGCTTTCGGAGACGATGTCACGCTATCTGACTCAGAGGATCGCAAAGCATCCGGTGATCGAGTTGCATCTGGATACTGAACTGGTGGCATTAGAAGGCGAATCGCACCTCGAACGGCTCACTTGGTTCGACCGGTTGTCAGGGGAGAGGACGACGCGCGATATCCGGCACGCATTCGTGATGGCGGGTGCGTCACCTCGTAGCGAATGGTTGCGTGGCTGTGTTGTCCTTGATCAGCAGGGCTTCATTCTTACAGGACGGGACCTGGATCCAGTTCTGGCAAGCGCTCCACAAGAATGGCCCCTGGGCCGGCCGCCGCAGATGCTTGAGACAAGCTTGCCAGCAGTTTTTGCAGTTGGAGACATCCGTTCCGGAAACGTGAAGCGGGTGGCTTCAGCAGTTGGCGAGGGTGCGATCTCGATCCATCTTGTGCATGGCGCACTTGCGGAAATATAGGGACGAGTAAGAGATCAGCCTCACTGTGTGTTGAACCGGTCGATGGCGAGTTGAGTATGTTCGGCTTACATTCGGCGGTTTTTCGCTTATGCCACCTGAAAATCAGTGCAAGTGTGGGCCACTCGTCCGGATGAGCACTATTCATAGGATTCGGAGTCGTCAATGAGCAGCGTACGAATCGAACAAAAGAGCTATGAGATGCCCCCTCGCGACGGGTAAACCGTTGCACATTTCATTGCGTTCGCAAAACGAAGTCAAGCCACTAGCAGGATCTTCCCGACACCGCCCTTTTCCGCCGCCGCTTGAGCTTCGGCCGCGTCGCGGAGTGGCAGTTTCTGGCTGATTGCGATAACCAGCTTGCCATCGCGCACGGCTTCGGCCATGAACTCGAGCGTTTTCCTGTCGAATTTTGAGAAGACGTGCACCACTTTTACCGACGGATATTTCGCCGCGTTCTGCGGCACCTGCACAACCGATGCGTAGATTCCTCCCGGCTTAACCTTGGCGATCAGCTTCTCGGCGATTCTTCCGCCGACCGTATCCGCCACTGCATCGAGCGTCGCAAGACTTGCAATCGCAGCGTCGTCGTCGGTTGCGACCGCCTGATCTGCGCCGATCGCTTTCGCCTGATCCATCTGCGTCTTCAAAACCCCCGCAATCACGGTAGATCCCCGTTGCTTCGCAGTGAATACCGCAGAACGCCCGACATTTCCGATGGCACCTACGACCAAAACCGTCTGGCCGGCTTTAATGTCAGTAGCGGAGAGGAGCTGGTTGCCAGTCGTCGTCACCAACGGCAACGCCGCCGCCTGGAACAAGTCGAGACCCTTCGGTACCGTCGCCAAGGCCGCCGCCTTCACGACACAAAGTTCGGCGTAAGTATTGTCCGCCATTGCGAACACCTGGTCGCCGACGGAAAAGTCCTCCACTCCCGGCCCAATCTTGACGACGGTCCCCGCCATATCGACGCCGATCAGCCCCGGGAACTTCATGGGGTAAAAATCCTTCGTTAATCCGGCACGTCGCTTGTAGTCGATCGGATTCACGCTCGCAGCGGCAACCCGCACCAGCACCTCGCCCGGACCCGGAACCGGGTCAGGGTAATCCTCGAACTTCAGTACTTCTGGACCGCCATATTGGTGGACAACGATTGCTTTCATATTCGATCTCCTCGGGCTTTACGTAGGACGTATGCAGACTAAAATCAGATGAGCGAAGCCGGAACTCGGAGGACTCTAGTGCGAAACCACGAACGGCTTCTCGTACTCAACAAGGCTCCGCTTCGCTGGAGCTCGGTGCTTCGCCCACTTCAGCACATCCCAGATCTCGCACTGCAAGTAAAAGCCCGACGAGATGCACGGTGCTATCACTCCTTCGCTGACGGCATCGTCCACAATTTCGTACACCGCTTCGTAGCCGGGGATCTGCACTCGCTTGGCGAGTTCGATCAGTTCCTGGACCGGAAGTTCACCTTCAGCAATCATCGAAAGCAGTAAGATAAGGCCGTCGGGACCCACGAACCGATCAAGAGGTAATCCCTCTACGATGCCCCGGTCCCTCCTGAATTCGTCTCGCGGATTGTATTGGCAGCCGTAAGGATCTTGGCGCCTGGGGCTGGAGTTGCGATGGTGCACTAACCGCAAACCGCCAGCCTCCGGCTTTCCGTTGGTCTCCTCTGTCGCAACCCACTCCACCCACCCGGCCTGCACATCTGACACAAGTTCCCCACAACTATCACATCGCCAACCGGACCGAATGGACTTATCTCGCTGAGTAATTCTCGGCATAACTCTCACAATGATTTTTCCAGGCGAACTGGTGTGAGGCGAGGTTCCAAAACCAGTCGAGCCGTACCTCACGATGCGTTCAACGAGTCACCGTTTCTTTTGGGGATGAATGCCCAGTTCGTGCCACGACGTTTCCGTGAGATTCACGTCGTAGTGGCTGGCAGCTTTCTCGATGTTGGCGAAGGCCAAAGAGCGGTCGGCATCGGAAACGTCGATGACTTGATCGAAACGCGCGACCGCATTACGAACATGTTGTGCGTCGGTCAGTGGTTCTTTACGCTGCTTCGGAAATGCGTAGACGCTGTCGGGCAAATCGCTCTGCGTCGTCAGCCGTCCATGTTTCTCGTGAGGCTTCCAGGTTGCTTCCGGCATGTCTCTATCGTCCTTTCTTGAACCGTCTGCGATGCGGCGATTACACCTGAGGTGACGCAGCGAATCAATTGGACGATAGTATCGGCGATGCCGTTGTTTTGGGCCAGTGGAATAAAGTACGCCCGGGCGTTGCTTCATATTCCTGATTCGTACGTTGGTGGTGGTCGATACGTTCGTCCAATAGATTCGTCATCGTGATTGTGGCTTAATCGTTGCTGCTCTGATCGGAGGAAACTATGAGCACTGCGGTCACTGCCGCTCACGTCGACAGCGGAGCCAGCACCGAGACAGTAGATATGAAGTTCGAGGTGGTTGTCATCCCCGTCGTGGATGTTGACCGCTCGAAGGAGTTCTACACCAAACTGGGCTGGAGGCTCGACGCCGACTTCCTGTTCGATAACGGTTTCCGGGTTGTCCAGTTCACGCCGCCTGGGTCGGGGTGCTCGGTTCAGTTTGGGATGGAGATGACATCGGCCCCGCCGGGGTCGGCCCGAGGCCTCTACCTGATCGTCTCCGATGTTGCCGTCGCGCGCAGAGATCTTGTCGCACGCGGCGTTGAGGTGAGTGAGGTGTTCCACCCCCGAACGCCAGGCGCTCAATTCCAGATCGACGGCAGCGGTCGCATTCGCGGGCCAGCGCCCGAGCATGCCACTTACAACTCGTTCGCCACGTTTCGTGATCCCGACGGCAATGGATGGCTCTTGCAGGAAGTCACAACGCGGCTGCCTGGCCGAGGGTTTAGTAATTTGGACGTAGCGACACTCATCCAAGTCTTGCAAGAGGCTGAGAAGCACCACGGCGAATACGAACCTAACGCGCCGAAGCACCACTGGTCTGGCTGGTATGCGACCTACATTGTCGCGCGTCAGGACGGCAGGACCCCGGAAGAGGCAGCGAAAGACGGCAAGCTCTACATAGAGGGCGCAAGGTGACCACTGCCATGAAGCAGTTCGACGCAATCATTATCGGGACGGGCCAGGCCGGGCCGCCCCTGGCGGCACGGTTTGCGGGCAGCGGCAGAACTGTCGCTATTATCGAACGCCATAAATTTGGGGGCACCTGCGTGAATACTGGATGCACCCCGACCAAGACACTGGTGGCGAGCGCCTATGCGACCCACGTTGCCCGCAGAGGAGCGGAATATGGATTCGTAACCGGCGATGTGCGCGTCGATATAAGGCGGGTGAAAGCCCGCAAGGATGAAGCCTCCGCGAGTTCTAGCACGGGAGTGGAAAAATGGCTCCGAGGAATGACAAATTGTACGGTCATTCAGGGCCCGGCCCGCTTTCAGTCGTCCAACACTGTCGTGGTCAACGATGAGGTTCTCCAGGCCGACAAGATCTATGTGAATGTTGGCACGCGCGCTCGTATCCCTGAAATGCCGGGAATTCACGACGTCCCATTTCTCACTAACTCATCATTGATGGACATCGATTTCTTGCCCGAGCATCTCATCATCGTCGGCGGAAGTTATGTCGGGCTGGAGTTCGCACAGATTTATCGCCGCCTCGGGAGCGAGGTCACCATTGTGGAAATGGGACCGCGCCTAATTGGACGGGAGGACGAAGACGTTTCCCAAGCTGTGCGCGAAATACTGGAGGCTGAGGGTATACACATCCGGCTGAATGCGAAATGTATCTCGCTGGCAAAACGCGATGGCGGCGTCGCCGTGGGCCTCACCTGTGAAGAAGGTCCGCCAGAAGTAGTAGGCACTCAGGTTCTTCTGGCCGTGGGACGTAGTCCCAACACAAACGACCTGGGACTGGACCGGGCTGGCGTTGCCACCGACCACCGCGGCTACATAGTCGTTGATGATCAGCTGCAAACAAACGTGCCCGGCATCTGTGCACTGGGGGACTGCAACGGTCGCGGTGCTTTTACGCATACTTCCTACAACGACTACGAGATTGTTGCGGACAATCTCTTCAACGCCGATAATCGCCGGGTTTCCGACCGGATCCAGGCCTACGCGCTATTTACTGATCCGCCGTTAGGGCGATGCGGCATGACGGACGCAGAAATAAGGAAATCAGAACGTCCTGCACTGGTCGCGAAATATCCCATGAGCCAAGTGAGCCGGGCCTACGAAAAAGCTGAGACCCAAGGTTTCATCAAAATCTGCGTCGATGCAGAAACGAAGCAGATTCTGGGAGCAGCGATTCTTGGAGTCGGAGGCGATGAAGTAATTCACGTTCTGCTGGACGTAATGTATGCGAAGGCGCCGTACTCGGTCATTCAGCGCGCCATGCACATTCATCCGACGGTCGCGGAATATCTGCCAGTCGTCCTCGCCAAACTCCTGCCGTTTGCATAGCAGGGAAGAACCCCGCCGCGTTGAAACTCGAGGTGGAACTAATACCAAGGTATCCCCAATACCATCGTCCAATTGCTTCATTTTGAGGCCTCTGTTTTCATGCATTGAGCGCGTACGAATCGAATCCAGTTTTCGCAGAATGAAGAGCTCTCAGGAGCACACTATGGCTCAAACCAGCGTCACCGCAGCGCCCGGCCACGTAGGAGCTATACAAGCTGACCGCTGCGGAGTCGAAAGCGACATGCGGGATACCGCCATCCGGTCCAAATACAAGACCGTGCGGTTGGCGACGAGTGCTCTGGCCGCGAGCATGTCGGCTGAAGATCAGATGGTGCAGTCGTGTCCTGAAGCCAGCCCGATGAAATGGCACCAGGCGCATACTACGTGGTTTTTCGAGACGTTCGTGCTGCGTCCCTTCCTTAAAGATTACAAACCCCTGCGGGAAGAGTTCCATTGGCTTTTCAATAGCTATTACAACGCGCTCGGCCAGGAGATTCCGGAGAAGAGCCTGCGCTCCGTCTTCTCACGCCCTTCTCTGGATGAAATTCTTGCGTTCCGCACACATGTTGACCAGGAGATGGATAGATTCCTTGCTAACGGAGCCGACGAGGAAGCAACTCGCCGCATAGTGTTGGGCCTGAATCACGAGCAACAACACCAGGAACTCGCCCTGACGGACATTAAGCACGCCTTCTTTTCCAATCCACTATACCCCTCGTACATGGCGGACCATGTTTCAGAAAAGAAAGATGCTCTAGTTTCTGAGCCGGCTTGGGACAGCTTTGACGGCGGATTAGTGGAGATTGGCTATCCGCTCCGGGCAGAGGATCCTCTCGATTTTTGTTTTGATAACGAAACTCCCCGCCACAACGCTTTCTTGGAACCATTCCAGGTCGCAAACCGCGAAGTTACCTGCCGCGAATACCTGGAATTCATCTCGGATGACGCTTACACGCGCCCTGAACTCTGGCTTTCCGACGGCTGGGATAACGTGAAGCGCGCGGCTTGGCAGGCGCCTCTGTACTGGCGGCGTGATCCTGACGATCAGAACGGCTGGCGCGTTTTCACACTCACGGGTTGGCACGGGCTTTCGACACTACTCGATACGCCCGTATGCCACGTAAGTTGTTTCGAGGCCGACGCATTTGCGCGTTGGAGGGGTTGCCGACTTCTCACTGAGGCGGAGTGGGAACACGTGGCGAGCCAAGCGGTAGCTAGTCAAACGACGGTCCACGGAAACCTGCTCGACGCCGGAAAATTCCATCCCACCGCAGCGCGAGGTGCAGGCATCCAGCAACTCTTCGGCGACTGTTGGGAATGGACGGCGAGCGCCTATACCGGTTATCCCGGTTACAAGCCTCTTCCGGGCGCGCTCGGTGAATACAACGGCAAATTCATGTCCGGCCAAATGATTCTGCGTGGGGGATCGTGCGTCACTCCTGCGAGTCACATTCGGGCGACCTATCGGAATTTCTTTCCACCGGCAACCAGATGGCAGTTCTCCGGGATTCGCTTGGCACGCTGAAAGGATTCGTAAA
>Ga0209068_10000080_pt1 | contig 56993 bp, 52 predicted proteins | sample ColStrG_CSR_2012_FD_187200 | JGI IMG/M metagenome (GOLD analysis project Ga0209068, IMG submission 187200) | Freshwater sediment microbial communities in response to fracking from Pennsylvania, USA - Cold Stream Run_MetaG_CSR_2012 (SPAdes)... | ecosystem: Environmental > Aquatic > Freshwater >...
CCGGGATGTCGCGCAACGGACGGCACCCGGCAGCGCCCTCGAACCCGCGAGCTGGTACCGCGCGCGCCTCCCCGAAGACCCGCTCGGATCCCTCCTGGGCACGGGCGACGTTGGGAACTCGGATGATGTCGAGGCGGCCTCGCACTACGTGTTCGATCCGAGCGCCCCGATCCGAGCAGCCGCCGTCCGAGTCGTCGCCCGTCACGGCGCCTCAACCGACCGGCCCTTGCTGGATGAAGTGATCACGTCGGGCACCGGTCGCGCCGTGCGCGAAGCGATCAGAGGAATCGGCAGACTCGGGGTTTCGGAGAACCTCGTCCGCAGCATGTGGCAACGGTGCGCCACAGAAGACGTCGGTTGCGGCCGGCTGTTTCACTCGGTCCTGCCCAGGACGTCACGCTGGACGATGCTGTGCTACTCCCTGCTCGCTGTGGCTCAGCCATCGCCAGACCTCGTGGAACTTGGCTACGAGTCACTCGGCCGGACCCTCGAGAACTGGAACCGGTCGGCCACACCCGCCCGGCAAGCCGAGGCCGAGGCGGTGCGCCTCGCCTACGCGGGGGCCGACGGGCGGCTGCGTCGCGAGCAGCCCTCCCTCGCACGTGAAGTCGCCGGACTCGTCAAGCAGGTGTCGTGACGTCCAACGATCGAGATCTCTCATGGTGAACGAGACCGCCTGGACGCCACTTGATCCTGATGAGTACAAGCGCGCATGGGATGGCTTCTACGACACGTTCGCGTTCACACCGTCGGTGAGGCCGGAGTCCTTCCCAGGCATCGAAGAACCAGTCCCTTCCGTCACCTACGACCTGTCGCCGATCTTCTCAGCTGGCCCTGAGACGTTTGCCCGCGCCGAGGGCTCAGTTCGCGACACCGTCCTCCGTGGCCTCCGTGCCATCACCGCCACGGACCAGCCACTCGTTGCCCTTGATTGGCAGCATCCGTGCTACTGGTTCCGGCCCCACGTACTCGACCGCCCCGAAGATCCGGACGAATGGAGAATCCCGGTCTTCCCGAACGGCGACTACTACATCTTCCTGACGACCACGATGGACCAAGGCGTCTTCGGACACCCCTGGGAGCAGACGCTCTGCATTTGGGGACCGGAGCTGCTCAGGATCATCGACGACGAGCGCTGCCCTGAGCTCGGCCACGTCTCTCGGCGAGATGGGCAGCCACCGAGGTAGCTGTGCGCGCTCCACTCCGGCCTGACACCGGATTGACACCGGAACTCACGGAAACGGCGACAATCGCGGTTCTCGTCGCTCGTTGACGAGCGAGTACATCCTGGTAGAGCCGCTACTGCTACAAACGGACGGCTTTGGGAGCAGGAGGCCGGGAGTTCGAATCTCCCCACCCCGACCACACTGACCTGGACTTTGCCGGTCAGGGGTTGGCGGTAGTTCATCGGCCGATGGCGGGCCCGTGTCGGACGCGGAGCCGGGACCAGGTCACGATGATCGCTGTGGCGGCCAGCGCGGCGCCCAAGCCTGCTGCCATGTAGATGGCGACCTGCCACACGATGTCGGCGCGAGGCACCGGTCCCGGACGCCGGGCGTCGAGGTGTAGGCGCATGGCGAGGTCGCGGGCAGCCGAGCCGACGACGACTGCGCTGCCGATGAGCAACACGATTGCTCGATGCACGGTGGGCGATCGCCAAAGCGGAACGAGCCCGAACCCGAGCAGGACCAGTGCACCTGTGGCCAGGTAGAGCATGGTCGAGGATTCGAGCCATGTGGAGGACGCGGCGCCGGCCAGCATGAGCCCGGCCAACACAAACGCGCGGGGACCGCGCCCGATGATGCGGAGGCCTCTGGCCGCGAGGCCGGGCGTCAAGAGCAGGGCGGTGACCGCTGTCTCGGCGCTAAGCCGGAGGACGAACATCTGGGCCTCTATCGAGGACGACGCCTCGACGAGCGCGGCGACCTGGAGCGCGGTGCCGACGATCGCAGCCGCACCGGCGACGCGACGTCCACCAAGCACCAGTGCGGCCGCAGCGACTAGCCAGAGCACTTGCGCGGGCCATCCACCGTCGATCCATTCGAAGGCAGATCTGGGAAGATCTGCAGCGGGTCCCACGCGCCACCACAGGGCCGTGGCCGCGTAGGTCCCCGCCCGCGCGCCGAGGGCCAACGTCAGGACCACCGTGCACACCCCGAGCGCGTCGACCCATCGTCGTGCGACGGGATCGCGGAGCCCTGCCGTGGTCCGTTCGCGCAAACCATTGCGCACGAGATCCGCGGCGTCACGTGCTCCCAGTCGCGACCGGCTTGTCGCGGCCGCGTCCTCGAGCAGGACCGCGAGCAGTTCGTCGCCCCAAATTTCGCGGTACGACCGGGGATATGCCCGCAGCAGGAACCGATAGCGGCGCTCAAGCCGAGATTCCGTCACGCGAACACCTCGCCGAAGCCGCCGTGTCGAAGGTTGCGTACCGCCATCGTTGCGTTGCGACGGAGTCGCTCGATCGCATCGGCGAGGTCCTTCGCTCCGGTTTCCGTTATGCGGTAGTAGCGGCGCAACCGAGCATCGACCACCTCTTCGCGCTCGACCTCGATCAAACCCTCGTCGACCAGGCGAGACAGCGTCGCGTACAACGAGCCGGGTCGAAGGTGGACCCGATCGTCGGACACGACGGCTACCTGACGCATCAGCCCGTACCCGTGCTGCGGACCAGCCGCCAAAACCGACAGGATCAGGAACGTCGGCTCCTGCATCTCTCTACTCATTCCACCACTATATACACCTCACATGAGCATCGGAAGGCCTCGGACAGCTGTCATCTCTTCGGGACTCATTCTTGAGCTATATGCGCTGGTAGAGCCACTGATGCTACAACCGGACGGCTTTGGGAGCAGGAGGCCGGGAGTTCGAATCTCCCCACCCGGACCACGTTTGAGCCACCGCCCGATCACCGTTGGTGACGTCGACCCGACAACGGCGGTGCTCCTCGACACGGACATTCGGCCCGCGGAGTCGGCCGACCCGGCTCGGCGGTCCGTCGGGTCGGGTGTCAACCAATCGCGGCCGTCGTTCGGTAGAGGAGTGAGATGCTGACGATGACGGCGAACAGCGAGGGTTCCTTGGCGAGCTTCGATGAAGAGTTCGAGGAACTGTGGACGGTCGCCTATCAGGTCGCCTTCCGAGTACTCGGAGTCCGCGAGGACGCGGAGGACGTCGCCCAGGATGCCCTGGAGCGGGTGGGCGTTCAGTGGAAGCGGGTCCGCACCTACGCCAGACCGTTCACGGCGCGCGTCGCCGGCCAACGCGCCATCGACGTGTGGCGACGCCGGACCCGTCACTCCGGGAAGGAAGCACGGGTGGGCGCCGAGGACCGGCGTGGCCAGGGTGAAACACCCGGCGGGGTGGAGGACCGTGACGACCTCGTCCAAGCGCTGCGGGGATTGCCGAAGCGTCAGCGTCAGGTCGTGATCCTCCGATACCTGGGCGACTTCAGCGAACACGACACCGCGGCGGCGTTGGGATGCTCAGTCGGCTCAGTGAAGACCCACGCGTCGCGTGGACTAGCTGCACTTCGCATCAGCGTGCGGCGACCTGGGGAGGTTGAGTGATGTTCGAGCACCTGGACGACCGCGACCCACCTTCACCCAACGCGGACCGCAAGCGTGCAGTCCTCGAAGGGGTCGCCCGCCGCCGCCGGGTGCGTGTGCAGCGCGCCGCGGCGGTTGCGGCCGTTTCGGCAGTGACCATCGTCGGTGGGACGACCTGGGCCATGGCGAGCCGCGACACGACGAGCGTCGTCACGGCCGACTCGACCGACCCGCTCTCGTTTTGCACGGCCGCCCAGCAGATCCAGAGTGACCACCAACACGCGACCATCTCCGGCCACCGCGTGGTGATCCCAAACTTCGAGGCCGACTACGCCGCGCTCACAGACGCCGCCACCGACCCGCAACTCCAACAGGCCCTCCACGACGCCGCCGGGTTGCTGGCTGCGCCCCTCAGACCTCTGACGCCTCTCGAGACTCACAGCGCCAGGATTGTCCAGGAGGCGCTGGTCGCCCGATGTGATCTCTCGACCACGATCTTCGGGCTGATCGTGAACCGCACCAGTGTCACCCTGCCGGCCCCGGCCACCCCGGCCACCCCGACCGCCAACGACCAGAACACCTTCCAGTTCGCCCTGATCGGCTTCACCGAAGCCGAAGCCGATCGAGTCGCCGAGCAGTCCGGCTGGACCATTCGCGTGGTCGAGCGGGACAGCGCCGCCATCCCTGCCACGGCTGACCGGGTCAGCAACCGGATCGATGTCGCGGTTCAGGACGGGATCGTTGTCGCGGTCGCAGGCTTCTACTAGCCGAGTCCACCCGGTCCCACTCGCATCCGGCGATGACCTAACGTCACTCGACAGGCCCGCGACGTGACGGGGCGGAGATCCAGGAGCGGGAAGTGCCCCATCGAATCAAGAGTGGCGGACCGTCGCTGAGCGTCCGCAGGGCAGCGGGACTGCTCGGCCTGGTTGGCGTTTTGGTACTCGTGACGGGATGTCATGACTGGACGGGGTACATGGGAAACCCAGCGCTGAACGGAAGCGATACGAACGAGCATGCCATCGGCATCGGCAACGTTGCTTCGCTCGCCGAGATGTACACCGTTCCCCTGGGCAACGCTGCCCCGACAACGGGGGTCACGGTCAGTGGCTCCCGCCTGTTCGCGGCCTCCCTCACCACGCTGATCGCCGCCGACCTCAATGGCACAGCCAATTGCGCAGGCCCGCCCACGGTCTGCCAACCCCTCTGGACGGCGCCACTGACCCCAGAGTCGATCGGCGCGTCGTCCCAACCATTGGTCCGCAACGGCGTCGTGTACGAATCGTCAGACGGCAATGCGGGAAACGGACAGCTCGCCGCTTATGACGCAAATGGGACCGCGAACTGCTCAGGCACGCCTGTGGTGTGCCAGGCCCTGTGGACGGCAAACGTGGCGTCCAGCTTCGGCCCCAACGTGGACGGGGGCACGCTGTTCATCACCGACTACAACGCTTCGCAGCTCGAAGCATTCGACGCGAGTGGGGTGACGAACTGTGCGGGCACACCTAAGGTCTGCCAGCCGCTCTGGACCGCGCCAATCCGCTCCTCGTCGGTCCCCTCGGTCGCCGGAGGCAAGGTCTACGTCACCAGTTACTCGACCACGAGCCCGGAGCTGGCGGTCTACGACGAGGCAGGGGCGACTGGGTGTTCCGGTAGTCCCAGGGTGTGCCAGCCTCTGTTCACCGCACCGCTGCCGGCACCGAGCTCATCGCCGAACGGGTCGGTCGATGTGAGCGGCGGGGTCGCCTACCTCGGCAGCGGGGCCCAACTCGTCGCCGTTGACGCCACCGGGACGACGAACTGCTCGGGTTCTCCGACGCTGTGTCAGCCCCTCTGGACTGCGTATGTCGGGACGATGGACGACAGCACTCCGGCTGTCGCCGGCGGTCGGGTGTACGTGGCCGCCACCCAAGGGCTCGGCGTGTTCTGGGCGTTCGACGCCAGTGGGACGACCAACTGCGCCGGCACGCCCAAGGTGTGCCACGAACTCTTCTCGGGTCCGTCGGGGCACGTCTACGACATCTCCCCCGTCGTGACGAACGGACTCGTCTTCGCCGGTGGCTACGCCTGGGACGCGACCGGCGTGAACTGTCCTGTCGGTCAGCCCTGCACCCCTATTTGGCACACCACTGTCTCCGCGTCGACGTCGGCGACCGTAGCGGCGGGGACGCTTCTCCTGCGCGACGCAGCGGGCACCATCCACGCCTACCGCTTGCCCTGAACATCAAGTTCTCACCCAACCTTTACCGGAACCCGACATCCGAGCCGGTACCTTGCCAACTAGCTCGCCCCGTTCGAGCGCGAAGACCACCCCCGCCCCCCAGCCCTCTCCACCTCCGCAGGAGAGCGTCGGCGTGGGGTGGTTTCGCGTCAGGGCCCGACTCGAGGGTGGCGCAGTCCGGGTCAGCCCGATTTGGCGCACTGGTGACCGGACATTGCCGGGTAACGCTGGCAGGATCTCCTGATTCAGCGGGCGGAGCTCGGAAGGAGACAATGCATGTCCTGGCCCCGCCGCGTCGGCGTCATCGCCCTAGTCCTCGGTCTGCTGATCACCGCCACCGTCGTGTACAAGAACCGTTCAACGAGTGTGACGCCCGGCTTCGACGAGTCGACGGCCACCACAATCCTCGTTTCCCATGACGGCCTGGACAAGATCTCCCACGTTGTGATGATCATGCAGGAGAACCGGAGCTTCGACAGCTACTTCGGAACCTTCCCCGGCGCCGACGGCATCCCTATGAAGGGCGGCAAGCCGACGGTGTGTAGCCCGAACCTGTCGACTCACAGTTGCGACCAGCCGTACCACAACAGCGGCGATGTCAACGCCGGTGGACCTCACGCCACCAAGAACGCGGCGGCCGACATCAACGGCGGGAAGATGGACGGCTTCGTCGGCCAGGCCCAGGGCGCCTTCAAGAACTGCACTGACCCCACGAACCCTGGGTGCACCATGGGCGATCACAGCGATGCCATGGGCTGGCACGACGCTCGCGAGATCCCGAACTACTGGACCTACGCCAACGACTTCGTCCTGCAGGACCACATGTTCGAACCCACGACCTCGTGGAGCCTGCCCGCCCACCTGTTCCTGTCGTCGGGATGGTCGGCTTTTTGCACCCAGCCGAACGTGGCCGCCTCCTGCGTGAATGGGAGGGACCAGGAGGTCGTGCCGCCTGATTCCCATCATCACGTGCCCGGCAAGGCCATCAAGAACCCCAGCTATGCGTGGACCGACCTGACCTACCTGCTGCATCAGCGGTCGGTGAGCTGGGGGTACTACGTGACCAAGGGCGACGAGCCGGACTGCGCGAACGACGGGGTGCTCTGCACTCCTCAGAAACAAAATGCCCGCACCCCCGGGATCTGGAACCCACTGCCCTGGTTCACCACCGTCCAGCAAGACAACCAGCTGGCCAACATCCAGGACACGTCGAACTTCGTGGCCCAAGCGAAAGCGGGCACCCTGCCCTCGGTCTCATGGGTCGTCCCCGACTTCGCCCACAGCGAGCACCCGCCCGCCAAGATCAGCGACGGGCAGGCCTACGTCACCAACCTGATCAACACCATCATGCAAGGACCGGACTGGAACTCGACAGCGATCTTCGTGTCCTGGGATGACTGGGGAGGCTTCTACGACCACGTCCAACCACCGTCCGTCGACCAGAACGGCTACGGGCTCCGAGTCCCCGGGCTGGTCATCAGCCCGTACGCCCGCCAGGGGTTCATCGACCACCAGACGCTGAGCTTCGACGCCTACGCCAAGTTCATCGAGGACCGCTTCCTCGGTGGCCAGCGGCTCGACCCGTCCACCGACGGCCGCCCCGACCGACGGCCCACTGTGCGTGACGCCTTACCCCAACTCGGGGACTTGGTCGCCGACTTCGACTTCACCCAGGCGCCCCGTCCGCCGGTGCTCCTCGACGAACACCCGCCGCCCGGGCCGGCGTCTCAATGACCGAACGCCCGTCCGCGCACCGATGGATCCAGCCCTGGCCCGAGGGGTGCCGCGGCCTCAACTCGATTGCGGATACCTTTGGCCGTGGGCTGGCGGACTGGCCTCGTTGGTCGCTCGGAGACGGCTGACGACTGACGACTGACGGCGGATGGAGTCGGGTGATGCCACGGTGACTGCTGAATTCGAGGGCCGATTCCGGGCGCGGGGCGCCCGCGGTGGCGATCGTTGGGGTGGCACTCGCGACGCGGTCGCCATCTTTGGCGTTGTCGCCGTCGCCCTCGTCGTGGTCGTCGCCGGGTCGACGGCGTGGTTGTCGCGCTGGTCGGGGTACCCGGTCCCCCCGCTTCACTTCCCGGGCTCGGGGCTACTGGAAGGTTGGGTGCGCTACGACGGCGGTTGGTACCGCGACATCGTCGCCCATGGGTACTCGTACGCAGTCCCGGGCTACCAGGCCAACGTGGCGTTCTTCCCGGGCTACCCGATGGTCGTATGGGTCGTGACCCAGGTCATCCACAACATCGAGCTCGCCGGTATCGCCGTCACCTTCCTCGCCGGACTGGTCACCGCCGTCTTGTTCCACCGCTGGGCCCACGACCGCGTCGATCCCAAGACCGCACGCCTCGCCGTCATCGCTCTCCTGTTGTACCCGTACGCGTGGTACCTGTTCGGCGCCGTCTACGCCGACGCGCTCTTCCTGGCCTGCGCGGTGGGGGCGTTCCTCCTGGTCGAAGCAGACCACCCCATTCTCGCCGGCATCGTTGGAGCCATGGCGACCGCCACCCGTCCTATCGGGATCGCGTTGGTGTTGGGTCTGGTGGTCCTCACCATCGAGCGGCGGGGCGGTTTCCGACACCTTCGAGCGCTGCGACCAGCCGACCTCGGCGTCGCCCTGTCGGCGACCGGCCTGGTGTCGTGGTCGTTGTACCAGTGGAACCACTGGGGCGACCCATTGCTGTTCGTGAACGTCGAAGGGGTCCCCGGATGGGACCAGCCCGCCGGGCCCCGAACCTGGTTCAAGATCACCTTTCTCCAGCGCCTCCACCACCTCCCGGGGTGGATGAACGACACCCTGCACGGCACCACCGTGACCAGCACCCGACCCGGCGCCGAGGCCGCCTACACGCTCAGCATCCTGCTGCAGGCCCTATGCGTCATGGCTGCGATCGGACTGGCATGGGTCGTGTGGCGACGGTTCGGGTACGGCTACGGCACCTACGTCGCCGCCGTCATCGCCATCGCCGCCCTCGGGACCAAGGACTTTCTCGGCACCGGTCGCTATCTCCTGGCCGCCTTCCCGCTCTTCGCCGCGCTGGCCGTCGTCCTCATTGATCGGAGCGCGGTGAAGATCGCCACGCTGGGGACCTCTGCCGTTCTTTTGATCGTGCTCGCATCGGCCTACAGCCAGGGCTACTACGTTGCCTGATGGACTTCCGGAGGTCGCCATGGCTCATTTTGACACCCTTACCATCTTCTATCCGATGTGGAACGAGGCGGAATCGATTCGTCGAGCCGTGGCGGCTGGCATCGAGGCCGGCGAGCGGCTCGTGGCCGACGGCGAGATCGAGAGCTTCGACATCCTCATCATCGACGACGCTTCGACCGACGAGACCGGCGCCCTAGCCGACAAGTTGGCCGCCGAGGACCAGCGGGTAAGCGTGGTGCACCATCCGGTCAACCGGAAACTAGGTGGCAGCCTCAAGACGGGCTTCACCCGAGCCACCGGTGATCTCATCCTCTACACCGACGCTGACCTTCCCTTCGACATGGCCGAAGTATCCAAGGCCGTGCGCCTCATGCGCATCTACGACGCCGACATCGTCAGCGCCTACCGCCTCGACCGCACCGGTGAAGGCCCGCGGCGGCTGGTGTACAGCTACGCCTACAACCAACTCATCCAGCTTCTCTTCGGGCTGCGGCTGCGAGACATGAACTTCTCGTTCAAGCTTTGTCACCGCAGCATGTTCGACCACGTGGAGCTCAAGAGCGAAGGCTCGTTCATCGATGTCGAACTCCTGGCTCGAGCTCAGCGCCTCGGCTATACGATCGTGCAGTTCGGAGTCGACTACTTCCCCCGCACGCGAGGCATCTCCACGTTGTCGTCGAACGCCGTGATCGCCCATCTGGTGTCGGAGATGATCGGCCTGCGTTCCGAGCTCAAGGCCCTGACCCCTCTACCCGTCGAGGTCCGGCGACCCGAAGCGGACCACCAGCGCTAACGGCCGCGTTGGACCGAGATCGAGAAGCCGGCGCGTCGCAACAGCCACACGAGGAGGCTCCACACGACGATGACGGCGGCCAAGATCAGGACCCAAAGCGGCATCCCTCGGGGTGCGTGGTCGGGAGACCCCGCGTTCGCCGGCGGTGTCCTCTCAGACGGTGGACTCGCGTTCACCGTGCGCGGCAAGCGCGTAGATGACCACGATTGTGAGCACGACGTAGGTGAAGGACCAGACTCGTTGCTCATCCATCGCATTCCCCTCCTGATAGGTTCCCTCGAAACTTTACGGAGTCTTACCGTTCGTCGGAGCGATGGTCTCCCGCTGGGGAGCGAGCGTTGGCTCAGCCGTACATGAGGGAGCCGGGGGTGGTGAGGAGCTCACCGGTCTCGAGCCAGGTCTTGAGGCCGGAGAGAATCATCGGCCAGCCTCCGTAGAGCTGCTCGTTGGCTCCTTCGCGCAGCTGGTCGTGGGTGACGAGCAGTCGACACGAGTCGCCCACGGGCTCGATGTCCCAGGTGATGCGCGAGGTCCCCTCGCTCTTCACATCCTCACCCCACAGCGCCACCATGGTCTGCACCAGACGGCGGGGCGGGTCGACCTCGAGGTTGACGCCTTCACCCAGCAGTTCGGGCGCCTTGGGATTGCCCATCTCGTAGCGCGAACCAGGCGTCCAATCCGAGGTCTGCTGCATCCCGAACTGGTACTTGCTCCTGATCTCGCCGTCGGTGATCGCTTCCCAGAGGCTCTCCGGGGTGGTGCGAATGTAGATCTCGAAGACTTTTTCCATCAGAGGCTCCAGTCCGTGCTCTGCCGCGTCCCGATCGGCAGTGCTCTGTTCGTGTGCTGTTCCTGGGCACAATAGGTGACTATTTGGTCACGTGTCAACCTGACTCTATCCGTTGCCATCGCGGACCTTCTCGGCGTACTCCTCGCCGGTGATGGTGCCGCCCTCCGCCTCCGCCCGGCCCTGGAAGCGTTCGGGCAGGAACGGCTGGAGGGCATCGACTTTCTTCCATTCGGGCATCGGGGCTTGACCGCTTTCGTCCGGGACGTATTTCGACGCGCCGACGGGCGATTGGCGGGTGATATAGCGGGGGCAGTTGATGAAGCCGTGGATCACGGTGGCGCGCACGATGAGATCGGCGCCGGGGTAGTCCTCCATCATCGGGTCGTCGCTGCTCACCACAGCATGGGCTTGGACGCGAACCCGATGCGGTGTCTCGAAGTCCATGAAGAGCATGCCCACCCGACCGTCGCCGGCGATGTTGCCCATCGACAGGAACATGCCGTTGCCGTCGTAACTGGGGAACACGATCGTGGTGGGATCGACCACCTTGACGAACCCCGGCGCCCCGCCTTTGTGCGACACCGTTGGATGACCCTGGGCGTCGACCGTGCTCAAGAAGAAGAACGAACGCGACTCGATGAAGGCCTTCGCCTCGTCGTCGATCTCAGGCTGAACGATCACCGCCTCCAACACGTCCGCCAACGTCCGACTGTCGAAGCGATCCTGCAGCGCCCGCTGCTGGTCCCCGTAAAGGCTGGCCATGATCGATTCCCCCTTGCCGCTCGGCGCCGCTAGCGTGACGGCCCGTTCGCGGGTGTAGCTCAATGGCTAGAGTCCCTGCCTTCCAAGCAGGCTATGCGGGTTCGATTCCCGTCACCCGCTCTCAACTGCCATAAGGGATCGCGGCCGATCGCCCGATCCCACTTTGCGCTGACACGAGCCAACCTCGCTCATCGCCCCGACATCACGGCACGATGTCGCCCGTCAATCCGTCGGCCGCGTCGCGTCTGGTGGCGGGTACTTGACCCTGCAGGTCGAGAAGCGCACCCTGGCCGCAGGGAGTCGCGTCGAGGGATGCGGCCGGAAGAGGGGTCGCCATGTCTGGATGGACGCGCGCCGGAGCCGGGGCCGGTCTGTTGGGAGCGGTGTTCTACGTGGTCAGTGCGTTCGTGGCGGGGAACCCACCGAAACCTGACGACTCCACCGCCACGATCGTGGCCCACCTGCAGGACAAGCGGGACGCTCTGCTCATCGGCACGGTGCTGGCACTGATCGGGCTGGCCCTGTTCCTGTGGTTCCTGGGCTACCTACGGGCCCTGCTGGCCGATGCCGAGGCCTCGATCGGCGAGCCCGGCTCGCCCCTGGCCACCGTCACCCTCGTATCGTTCGTCGTGCTCTTCGCCGTTATCGGTGGCGGAGGCGCCGCCCTGAACGTGGTCGTATGGCGAGGGGCCGGCGCGATCGACCCGACCCTGGTGCGCTTAGCCGTCGACGCGCAGACGCTCTCGCTCTACGCCATCACGGCCACCGTCGCCCTGCTCTCGGTACTGGCTCCGACCGTGGTGATCGCGCGCACGGGAGTGCTGCCGCGGTGGCTCGTCGCCCTCGGCGCCGTCGAGATCGCGGTGAACGTCGTCGAGCTGGCCGGATTCTTCAGTCGATCCGGTTGGAACACGGGCGGGTTCGTGGCCGGACTCGGTCCGCTCGTCTGGGTCGTCTGGGTGGCTGCCGTCAGCATCTGCATGATGATGCGCAAGCCCGAGGTCGCTCTCACTCCCTGAGGATTATGCCTACCCCAACGTCGGGGGTGGTCGGGGTCACCTCGACGTGGGTCTCCCGACCATATCTTGTGGGCTGAACGGCTCAATCGTCGGGCCTAGTCGTCACATTGCGTGGGTGGTCCACGACAATGGGTACGAACGACAACACAGTGGGTAGAGCGCCATGGCATTCGGACGCAAGAAAGCGACGAGTGAAGAGGACGACCGGAGGTTCGACGCCGAGATGGCGACGGTGCGCGCCGTTCTCGCCCGCTACCCCGCCGGGACGACACTCAACTTTGGGTCGCCGTGCCGATGCCCCGGATGCGGAGACTACGGAATGGTCGAGCGCACGGACCACGCCGGGGGCACCTGTGTGAACCAGTGCCGTGCCTGCCGGGGTGAATGGACCATCACGTTGCGGGCGCTGCGGGCCGAACGCGACGCCCCCGCTCCTCCGGTCGGCACCAAGGGAACCTCGGGGAACCCGGGCGCACTCTGGAGTTCCTCGGACTCATCGACCGCGGCCGCCGCGACCGACGAGCTCCCCTTCTTGGCATCAGACCCACTTCCCGAGTTGCCGGCCCCGGCCGCGGCCCCGGTGAGCGAGCCAGACCCACGCCGTACGATCCGCAACAAGCCCGACATCGCCGCCAGCACGCCGCCGGACACTGCTCCGCCGCCCGCTCCCCTGGCGACGCCGTCCTACGCGGTGCGCATGGCCAGCATCACGCCCGAAAAGCCGGTGCCGCCTCCACCGCCCATCGAACCGACGGCGCGGACGGAGCCAGTCAATCCGGCCGAGCCGATCGAAGCCGCCAAGCCGATCGAATCGATCAAGCCCACGCCGGCTCCCGAGCCCGCCAAATCCATCGAGCTGCCGCGATCACCCGAGCCGGCGCAGCCATACGGATCGCCGGAGGTCGCCGCCTTCCCGAGGCCGGGTGTCCCCATGCGCATCTTGGTCGTCGAGGACAACCCCTTTGACTTCGCCGTCATCGAGGAGCTCCTCGAACCATCTACCCGCAACGGCGAAGTCGAGTTGGCCCACTTCAGCACGCGGGGCCAAGCGGAGTCGGCCACCGCGTCCACCCAGTTCGACCTCGTGCTCCTCGACCTCGATCTCCCCGACTCCACCGGACTCACGACCCTGATGGAGTGGCAACACCACGTCACCATGGGCCCCCCTTTGATCGCGCTGGCCGACGAGGCGGACCCCGAGGTCATGCAGGAGGCTCGGTCACTCGGAGTCGTGACCGTCATCCAGAAGGCACACCTCGACAAGCTCGCCACCCAGGGAGCCACCGGCCAACAGCGTTTGCTCAAGCTTCTGTACGCCACCGCGGCGGAACGCAAGGGGTCGGACACGATCCGGTTGAGCTGAAGGGCGCTAGGTCCCGGTCTTGGCTGGTCGCGGGTCGGCCTGCTGGATGCTTCGGATCACGTCATCGCCGATGGGTAGCGGATCGCACCCGTGGGTGTGCTCACAGATGAAATCGAACCGGGGCTCGGCGGCCGAGTGGCACGACGAACAACTCCCGCCGAAGCGATTGATGACCGCGGATCCACCTCGAGTGGTGATCTTCGTTCCCGTCGGAGACACATCGAGATTGAAGAACTCCCAGTCGTCGGAGCCGGCGTCGAAGCCGGCCCGCCGCTTCACCATGGCCTCTTGGGGCACGAGCTGGATGAGCGTCCCCACCGGGTAGACGCCGCCCTCAGGATCGTTGGCCACCGCCAATGCCTCGTCGAGATGCCCGAGTCGATTGTCGATGAAGAAGCCGCGCACGGGGGTCATGTCCTTGAGGCTCACGAAGTCCCCGGCCTGCAGCGTGATGTCCTCCGGCGGGGTCGTCGTCGTGGCCTGCTGGGCCGCCGAGGAACACCCCACGACCACGGCGGCCAGAATCGGAACCGTTACCCAAAGTCCACGCCACACGGCTCGCGCTCGTCCGCCACCCGATGTGTTCATGTCGTCGTCTACGCCGGTCAGGGACATTCGGTTCATCTGATCGGGATCGGCCCACCAAGGCGCGGATCTTCGAGCGTGCACACTTCCGACCTCAGCATTCCGGGCGCCACGCGGGCAGAGTGGAGGAACACGCAGGCCGCGGCTCGAGGAGGTCAATTCATGGAGCAGGTCGCCATGCCCCAGCTCGGCGAGACCGTCACTGAGGGCACGGTCATCCGCTGGTTGAAGCGTGAGGGCGAGCCGATCGACACCGACGAGCCCCTGTTCGAGGTGTCCACCGACAAGGTCGACACGGAGGTTCCCTCCGCCTACGCCGGATGGGTGCGGGCGCTGCTGGTCGCCGAAGGCGACACCGTCCCCATCGGAACCGTCGTGGCCCTCATCGCCGCGGCGCCCGACGAGCCACTCCCCGACGTGCCGCCCCCACCGGATGCGATCCCCGCCGCTCGCCACGCCGCGCCGACGAGCAGGCTCGAACCCCGATCGTCAATGCCCGCACCCGACGGTCGCCCATTCCTCAGCCCGGTCGTGCGCGGCTTATTGGACGAGCACGGTCTGGACGAGACCGATGTGCCCGGCTCAGGCCGCGACGGACGGATCACCCGCGCTGACGTCCTGGCGGCCGCGGCGGCACAGTCGGCGGGCACCGGCGACAAATCCCGCCGGGAGGCGGGGCCAGCCGGGGTCGAAGCGGGCCCCACCGACGATGTCGTTCCCTTCACCGCGGCACGGCGGGCCACCGCCGACCACATGCGCCGCTCGCTCGACACCAGCGCCCACGCGCTGGTGGTCGCCGAGGTCGACTACGCCGCCGTGGACAAGGTGCGCCTCGGCCGAGGCCTGTCGTATCTGCCCTTCGTGGCCCGGGCGGTGCTGGACGCGCTGCGGGCGTTCCCCCTGCTCAATGCCTCAGTCGGGGCCGACTGCTTGATCGTGCACCGTCAGTTCCATCTGGCCATCGCCGTGGACGTGGCCGGCGAGGCGCTCGTCGTGCCGGTGATCCGCGACGCCGATCAGTTACGCCTCCAGGGACTGGCCGACGCGGTGGCCGGCGTGGCCGAGCGGGCGAGAACCCACCGCCTCGCCCTCCATGAGCTCACGGGCGCCACCTTCACTCTCACCAACGTGGGCGCCTACGGCACTCTGGTCACCGCGCCGATCATCAATCAGCCTCAGGTGGCCATCTGTTCCACCGACGGGGTCCGCCCCAAGGCGGTGGCCTGCGAGGGGCCCGGAGGAGAGTGGGCCGTCACCGTCCATCCCGTCGGCAACCTCTCGCTCAGCTTCGACCACCGGGCCGTCGATGGGGCGTACGCCGCCGGATTCCTGGCCATGGTGCGCGACACGCTCCAATCTCGAGATTGGGCCACGGAGGTCTAGGTGACCGATCCCGACCAGGAACCCCTCCATCGGGGGTTCGCTGTGAGCGAATGGATCGACGACTTCCGCACGGCATGTGTGTCGCGGGCCCTCGACGACGGCGAAATACGCCTGCAGAAGCAGAGCCGGGTCTTCTTCCAGATCTCCGGCGCCGGTCACGAGGCCCTCGGCCTGGGCCTGGCCCGCCATCTGCGCCCGGCCTATGACTGGTTCTTCCCCTACTACCGCGACCAGGCCCTGTGCCTCGGCCTGGGCGTCACTCCCAAGGACATCTTGTTGCAGGCCGTGGGATCGGCCGAAGACCCGAGCTCTGGTGGGAGGCAGATGCCGTCGCATTGGGGGAACGACGCCCTGCATGTGGTCACGCAGTCGAGCCCCACCGGTAGCCAGTGCATCCCCGCGGTGGGATGCGCCGAAGCCTCTCGCTACATCGTGCGCCGTCCGGACCTCCCCGGTTGCTCGGCCCATGGCGACGAGCTGACCTACGTCAGCCTCGGCGAGGGAGCATGCAGCGAGGGCGAGTTCTGGGAAAGCCTGAATACGGCCTGCACCTTGCATCTGCCCGTGCTCTACGTGGTGGCCGACAACGGGTACGCCATCTCGGTTCCCGCCATCGATCAGCACCCGGCGCCCGTCATCGAGTTGGTCCGCGGGTTCCGGGGATTGCGCACTGCTCGAATCGACGGCACCGACTACTCGGCCGTGCGTCGCATCGGCCGTTCGATGGTCGAACATGTTCGGGCCGGGGTGGGCCCCGCGCTCATCCACGCCGATGTGGTCCGTCCGTACTCACACTCCGCGGCCGATACCCAGAGCAAATATCGATCCGGCCCCGAACTGATCGAGGAGGCCACCCACGACCCGGTCCAGCGCTTCGAACACGAACTCGTCAGCTCGGGTCTTCTCACTGCCGACCAGGCCACCGCCATCCGTACTGGGGCGATCGAGGCGGTAGCCAAAGCCACGGCCGAAGCGATCGCCGCCGCCCGACCCGACCCGACCCGTGTGCGACTTCACGTGACCGACCCACCGAGCTTCCCATTGCCCGCCGAGCCCCCGGTCTCGTCTGGCGAGCCGGTGGGGATGGGCGAGGCCATCCGGCTGACGCTGCACGAGCAGTTGGCCGCCGACGAGAGGATCCGGGTCTTCGGGGAGGACGTGGCCGATGCCCGGGAGGTCGTGCTGGCCCAAGTGGAGGGCAAAGGCGGCGTCTTCGGCACCACGCATGGCCTCCAGCGTGATTTCGGCCAGGCCCGCTGCTACAACACGCCCTTGTCGGAGGCCAACATCATCGGGCGGGCGGTCGGCCAAGGCCTACGCGGCCTGAGGCCCGCGCCCGAGATCCAGTTCTTCGACTACATCTGGCCCGCCATGACGCAGATCAAGAGCGAGGCCGCGACGATCCGGTGGCGATCGAACGGACGCTTCTCGTGTCCCATGGTCATCCGCGTGCCTATCGGCGGCTACCTCACCGGCGGCGCCATCTGGCACAGCCAGTGTGGCGAGAGCATCTTCGCCCACATCCCGGGCCTGCTCATCGCCTTCCCCTCACGAGCCTCCGACGCCGCGGGACTGTTGCGCTACGCGTTCCAGTGCGAGGACCCGGTGCTGTTCTGCGAGCACAAGCATCTGCTGCGCCAGCCCTACGCCGCCGACCCGTTCCCCGACGCCGGCTACGTGCTCCCGTTCGGTCACGGCGCCATCCGCCGACCCGGCGACGACCTCACCATCGTGACGTGGGGCGCCACCGTGGAGCGCTCGCGCCAGGCCGCTGAGCGAGCCGCCGAGATCGACGGACTCGAGGTCGAGGTGCTCGACCTGCGCACGATCTCCCCGTGGGATCACGACCTCACCGCCTCGAGTGTCGCCACCACCCACCGACTTCTGGTGGTGCACGAAGACGTGCTCACCGCCGGGTTCGGAGCGGAGGTGGCGTCGTGGGCCGGGGAGCATTGCTTCACCGACCTCGACGCCCCCGTGCGGCGCCTCGGAGCGGCGGACACCCCGGTCGCCTATGAGCCAACCCTCGAGGCCGCCATCTTGCCGCAGGTCGACGACATCTACGCCGCCATCGTCGATCTCTGCGCGTTCTGACCACGCTGTCACCGGAACATGGCCGCTCAGACGAGTGCCTTCAGGATGGCGACGATCTTGGCGGCGTCATCCTTGGCGGCGATGAGATCGCCCTTGGCGTTGACCACTGCGTCTCGTGACGCCGTGAGCACGGGCCGGGCCGAGCCGTTGTTGTAGCCCGCCGGGGTGAGCGGAATCACCGCGCTGGGCACGCCGGCCGACGATGACTGGGCGTGAGCCGCCTTGGCCGTGAGGTCAGCCAAGAGTGCGGGCGCCGCACCAACGTCCTTGCCCGCGGCCTGCGCCTTGGCGATGGCGTCGTTGAGCTTGGCGCCAACCTCGTCGAGGCGATGAGCGGCCGCCCCCTCCCGGTCAGCGGCGATGGTGAGGCGCACCGTCGGTGTCTCGAGCACGTAGACCCGGTAGTCGTCGATAATCTTGGGACACAGTTGCTTGAGGGTGGCCAGGTCAGACGCGGCGGCGATCTGGGTGCGGAGCCCCTGCAATCCGGAGCGTTCAGTGGCGAGCTCGCTCTGCAGCGCTCCCCGATGGTCGTTCGTCAGCATGTCGGCGGCGTTGGTGGCGTTGGTCAACTGATCGAGCCTCGTGAACCGTCGGTCGATCGCCGCGGTGCATTTCTGGACGATGGCGGTGACGTCGGCCTTAGCGGCCACGGGGGGAAGCGTGGGCCGGGTGGCGGCACCAGCGACGGCGGGGAGGCCGAGCACGGTGGCGCCCAGCAAGAGCGCTCCGGCCAGACGAATGGTGGTGGCATGCACAGGGAGGAAACGAGATGAGTTCATTTGGTGGGGTCCTCTTCTTGCGTGTTGATGGCTTGGGTGGCGTCGTCGACATCGGTGGTCACACCGGCGAGTTGGGAGTCCACGGTGCCCAGCTCCGCGGCGACGGCCGCCAGTTGCTGGGGATCGACCGCCGGGGTGTTCGCCGTGGGCGTGTTGGTCGCCGCGGCGACCGGGTCCGTGCTCGATACCGGGACCGACGTTGCGGGAGCCTCCGGGGTGCTCACGGTGGCGTCGCTGCGACCATGGCCGCAACCGGCCAACAGCATCAGGGCCAGGCCGACGATGGCCGCAGCGGTGGCCATCCGTCGCGTGTTTCGAGAGGCGGGCCGGACGGATCTGCTCGAGTCACCGCTCGGGGGAGGTTGGCTGTTCATGGGGTGAACCATGACAGTGAGCAGTGAGGAGAATTCGGGTCAGGTGTGAGGAGTCTGTGAGCTCGATTCGGTCTCGACGGGTCGCAGGGGCTGGGCTGCGGCCCCGGCGACGAACTCGTCCAGGGGGTGGTGCTCGCCATCCTCGTTCGGGATCACCTGACGGGGCAGGCGGCCAACGAGTGATGCCCCGAACACGCTCATGGCCAGCGCCATGGCCATCACGATCAGCAGCGCCGGGCGCGGCGCCCAACCGGCCCGCTCCCCGACCGCCACGATGACGCCGGCCAGGCCCGTACCGAGGGCGATGCCCAGCACGTCGGAAAGCTGCAGGCCCGCGGTAGCCGTGCCCTCCTGGCCATGACCGGCCTCGGCGAGCGCCGTCACCGACAGGGGTGAATAGGCCATGCCGATGCCCAGCCCGGCCACACCCCAGGCGACGATGCCCAGGGCGACCGGAACGCCGGGAAGGAGCGTCACCATCATGAGGGCGACGCCGGCGCCCACCAGGCCCAGCCCACCGCGCACGAGGGGGCGAGGCCCCCGGCGAGCCAGCAACCGCTCCTGGGTCCAGGAGCCGGCCGTCCAGGTCAGCGAACACACGGTCACGGCCAGCGAGGCGAACCCGAGGCTGGTCCCCCGCACCGAGGTGAGGCTGAGCGTGATGAAGGCATCGGCGCCGAAGAAGGAGAACGTCAACATGCCCCGGATCAACACGGCCGCGGGCAGGCCCGGACGGGCTGACAACGTGCCCGCCGGAGTGAGCCGACGGAAGGCCGGCACCAAAAGCGCCAAACCGATGACCGTGGCGCCCACCGCCAGCACCAGTTGGTGGCGCTCGAGGCCCCAGAGGGTCAGCCCGGCACCGAAGGTCAACACCACCACGTCGCGAAGGTCGGCCCGACCACCGCCGTCGACCGGTTCCTCGGCCGGCTCCTCCGACAGCGGATCAGCCGGAGCCTCAGTGCTGGTCGCCAGCGAGCTGACCGTCCCGATGCGACCCACCGAGCCCATCACGCCTATCCCGCACACCAACACCAGCGGGACGAGCCCGAGGAACACCCAACGCCATCCGAAATGCTCGCCCACCACGGCCGCCGCTCCCGGACCCACCAGTGACGGGACGACCCAGGCCGTCGACAACAGGGCAAACATGCGGGGCCGGGCCGACGGCGGGTACTCCCGACCGATGGCCACGTAGGCCACCGTGGGCAACGCTCCGGCGCCGATGCCCTGCAGGACCCGGGCGGCGACCAACACGGGCATCGAACTGGCCGTACCGGCGAGCACCAGACCGAGGATGAAGAGGGCGAGGCCGACGGCGAACGGGATGACCGGCCGCATGCGGTCGGAGGCGCGTCCCGCCACCACGATGCCAAGCAGGCTGCCGAGGAAGAAGCCAGAAAAGACCCAGCCGTAGAGGCCGAGATCGCCGAGATCCTGTTCGACCGTCGGCATGACGGTGGCCACGGCCAGCGCCTCGGCAGCCACGAACGTGATGAGCAGGATGAGCCCGACCGTGAGCAATCGTCGGCCGGGAACCCATACGCCGACAGCCCCAGCCGGGGCAGGCTCCGGCCCGGAGGCACTCACGGACGTCGGCTCCTCAGACACGGGGTGCAGGCTAGAGCGGCCATCGCCCCGTGCCGCCGACCAACGGTCGCTCCCGGCACTCCCTAGGCGGGATAGGCCCGGAACTCGACGAGCAGACCGTCGGCATCGCGCCCATAGATGGACTGCGCCACACCCTGGGCGCCGAAGCGTTCGCCCTCCCCCTCCACCACCAGATCCGGGTCCGCCCGCAAGACCTCCAGGTCCGCGGCGCTGACGACGAAACACAGGTGGTCGAGGTGGCCACGCTCGTGCACCCCACCGGGGATCACATCGATGATCAGCGTCGGGCTGACGCGCAACGACGGGAAGGGAACGGTACCGGAGCGCCACTCGTCGACGCGAACTCCACGCAGTCCGGCATGACGGCCGTACCAGGCCAACGTCCGCTCCACGTCGTTGGAGACGAGCACGAGGTGATCGAGGGCGAGAGTGGTAACCATGGGCAGACTCCGAGGCTGATTCCGGCTCGACGAGCGCCCCCGGGAGGACTCGAACCCCCAACCGCCCGGGTAGAAGCCGGGTGCTCTATCCAGTTGAGCTACAAGGGCAGGGAACCAGTGTCGCGCGGTGGCGCCTCCCGGCGGCCAACCCTCGGCCTGTTCAGCCCCCGCCTCCGCGACCTCCGCCCGATCCACCTTCGGTCACCCGGGTGGCGGCCACCGTCCCGTCGGCTCCGGCGACGCCCTGCACGACCACGGTCTGGCCGGGCTGGAGGTCGGCGGCGGTCCCGGTGACCGAGCGACTGATAGTGGTCGATCCGGGAGCGGTCGCCACCTTCGTGATGCTGCCATCCGACGCGGTCACGTAGATCGTGTTGCCGTCGACGAGCTTGATGGTGCCGAATACGGCGCCGCCCTGGCCGCCGGATGACGCGCCGGAGGCCCCGGCGCCTCCTGTCGCAGTGGACCCGGTCGCCGCCCCCTGACCCGCCCCTTGGCCGAAGCCGCCGGCACCGCGACCGGCGAAGGTCGGAACGGCGCTCGTCGCCGCCTTACCCAGATGCTTCTGCGCCTGAATGCCGCCGTACACGCCCAGCGCGGCCACGAGGACCAGCGCCAGCGCAATGGTCAATGGTCCCATGCGCCTGCGCCGAGTGGGCAGGAAGTCGTCGTCGTCGACGTCGTCGGCCGCCACCTCGGGGGCCGTTCGGATGTCGGTGTCGTCCGTGGCGGTCATTGAAGAACTCCTGTCACTCGTAGCGGAGCGCGTCGATGGGACTCAGGGAGGCCGCCCGGTTGGCCGGGTAGATCCCGAAGAAGAGGCCGACGACAAGGGCGACGCCGAAGGCCAACAGCACCGACCCGGGGGCGATCACCGGTTGGACACCCACGATCTTGAACCGACTGCCCACGATGCCAAGAAGCACGCCGAGCAGCCCCCCGAGCACCGACAACATCACCGCCTCCACCAGGAACTGGCTGAGGATGTCCCACCGGCGGGCACCGATGGCCTTGCGGATCCCGATCTCACGGGTGCGCTCGGTCACCGTCACCAACATGATGTTCATGACGCCGATGCCGCCCACCAGCAGCGAGATGGCCGCCACCGCCCCCAACAGCACGGTAAACACTTGGTTCGTGCTTTCGCTGGTCGCCAGCAAGCTGGCCTGGTTCAGCACCTGGAACTGGGTGGCCCCCGTGGCCGACTTGTGGTTCGAGGCCAACACCGAGGTGATCTCGGCCGAGGCCTGGGTGGTGGTGGTGCGCGAGGTGGCCTGGGCCACGATCTGGTTCACCTGCCCGTTGTTGCCGGTGAGGTTGTCCTCGAGCGAGGTGATGGGCGCGAGAACGACGTCGTCTTGGTCCTGCAGCCCGTTGGTGCCCAACGACTTCAGCACGCCGGCCACCGTCCAGGTGGCGTTGCCGATCTTGATGTCCTGGCCGACCGGGTCGGTCGTCGTTCCGAACAGGTTCTTCACCACGGTGGTGCCCAGCACGACCACCCGGTTGTGGTTGACCACGTCGTTCTCGGTGAAGAACGAACCGTCGGTGGTCGTATAGGCCCGGATGTCGGCCATGTTGGCGGTCGTGCCCAGGATTTGTCCCGGCGTGTAGCTGTTGCCGCTGGCCGAGGCCGCGGCCGATGCCGTCTTGACCGGGGCAACCTGGCGGACGTCGGGCACCAGGGTCGGATCGGAGATGGCGGCCACGTCGGCGTTCGTCAGCGTCGGACGGGCGGCGCCGTTACCGGCCCCACGGGGACCGAAGCCTCCCGCCAACACCGTGAGGGTATTGGTGCCCAGGCTCTGCAGTCGTGCCTGGACGGCCTTCGACGACCCGTTGCCGACCGCCACGAGCACGATCACCGCGCCCACGCCGATCATGATGCCGAGCATGGTGAGGGCCGAGCGAAGGCGGTTGGCGCGGATGCCCCGCATGGCGATGCGGACGTTCTCGAGCTTCACTGATTCACCCCTGGACCGACAATCGCGGTGGCGGGCCGGCTACCGGGCTCGCCCGCCGGTCGCTGGTGATCTGACCGTCGCGCAGAACCACGACCCGCTTGGCGTGGCGGGCCACGTCGTCCTCATGGGTGATGATGAGCACGGTACGCCCCTCGGTGTTGAGCCGGTTGAAGACCTCCAACACCTCGCCGGTCGAGTGGCTGTCGAGGTTGCCGGTCGGCTCGTCGGCCAAGATCAGCGCGGGGTTGGTGCCGATGGCTCGGGCCACGGCCACGCGCTGTTGTTGGCCACCCGACAACTCTGACGGCAGGTGATCGGCGCGATCAGCCAAGCCCACACTCTCCAGCGCCTCCTCCACCCGCTGACGGCGCTCGGCCTTGCGCATGCCGGCGTAAATGAGGGGCAACTCGACGTTGGCCCGCGCCGAGGTACGGGGAATCAGGTTGAAGCTCTGGAACACGAACCCGATCTTGCGATTGCGGATGATGGCCAGGTCCTCGTCGTCGTGCTTGCGGACATCGACGCCGTCGAGGAGGTAGCGACCGCGGGACGGCAGGTCGAGGCACCCGACGATGTTCATCAGCGTGCTCTTCCCGCTGCCCGAGGCGCCCATGATCGCCACGAAGTCGCCCCGCTCGACCTCGAAGGACACCCCTTGCAGGGCGTGGACCTCGATCTCACCGACCTGGTAGGTCTTCTCCACCCGGTCTAGACGGATGACCGGGCGTCGGTGCGGTGGTACCGCCGTCAGGTCAGCGGGGCGATCGGTGACGGTCATCCGCCGATCCGGCCGGCCCCGCCGCCCCCTCCTCCGAGGCCGCCAGTCCCGGTGAGGCCGCCGGTTCCCCCGGCTCCGCCGGTGCGACCGGCCCCGCCCGTCGTGGCGCTGGTGGCCACCGCTGTCGAACGAACCACCTTCTGGCCCTGCTGCAGGCCGGAGGTCACCTCGACCGTTGTGTCACCCCGGAGCCCGATCGTGACCGTGGCAACGGTGGTGGTGCCGTCGTCGTTCACCACCGTGACCGTGCCGTTGGCGCCCGTGCCGGTCACGGCCGAGGCGGGCACGAAGACGGCATTGTCCGACTCCCCCACGATCACCTGGGCGGTGGCCGACATCCCGGGCTTGAGCCCGTCGGGAACGCGGTCCAGGTTGATGAGGGTCGTGAAGCTGACCACCCCATTCGACGTGGTCGAGGTCGTAGCGATCTGGGCCACCTCGCCCTGGACCTGGACGTTGGGTAGGGCGGTGAAGGTCGCGACGGCCTTCTGTCCCACCACCAACTTGGTGGCATCGGCCTCGGTGAACGAGGCCTGGACCTGGAGGGTGTTGAGGTCGGTGAGGGTGATGAACGCCGTGCTGCTCGACGAACTGCTCGACGACGCGGCGGACGAGCTCGCGTTCGACGATCCCGTTCCCGACGACGCGCCGCCCGACGAACCGCCGGAGCCGGACGCCGAGGCCGAGGCCGAGGTGGCACCGGAGCCGGCCGTCACCGTCTGGCCCACGATCCCGGTGAGGCTGGAGATGGTGCCGGCGGCGGGTGCCGTCATGGTGGTGGCGGCCAAGGCCTTCTGGGCCGTGTCGACATTGATCTGATCGGCGGTGACGGTGGCCTCGGCCTGGGCGGTCGAACCGGCCGAGTTGGTGGCCGAGCCGCCGCTCGTCGAGCCGCCGCTACTCGAGCCGCTCGACCCGGTGGAGCCCGTCGACTTGGACGCGACCACGGCGGCCGACGCGCCGACAACCACGTTCTGGTCGGCGGAGACGGCCTGCTGGGCGGTGGCCACACCGACCCCGGCGGCCGTGACGGCGGCCTGGGCACTGGCCTGACCGGCCAGGTCGATCTGGAGCTGGGTACCGACCGTGGCGCACGTGAGCCCACCGGAGGGGGGTGTGGCCGGGTTGGCCAGGCACTGTTGTTGGAAGGCCAGGTCGGCGTTGACCTTGCTCGTCGCCTGTTGGAACGAGGTCTGAGCGACACCCAGCTGGGCCTGGGCCTGACCTAGCTTGGCCGAGTCGTGTTGCAACGTGCCCTGGGCCTGCTGCAACTGCGCCTGGGCCTGGGACTGGGCCTGCGAGGGCCCGGTCGAGGCGGCCGGCGCGGTCGAGGTCGTCGAGGTGCTCGCCGACTGAAGCGACGTCAAGTTGGCCTGCGCGGCGGTCAGTTGTGCCTGGGCCAACGTGAGCTGTTGTTGCGCGCTGGTCGGATCGATCTTGGCCAGGACCTGTCCGGCCGTTACCCGGTCACCGACCTTGACATCGACCTCGAGCACCACCCCGCTACTCAGGAAGCTGAGGCTCAGCTGCTGAGCAGGGACAACGGTTCCCGAAGCTGATACCGACGCCAACACGGTGCCGGAGGAGACATCCACCGTGGTTGGCTTGGCCGTGCCCGACGCCTTCGAGCCGATCGCGGCGTAGATGCCCACACCGGTCACGACTAGGGCACCGGCGAGGCCGACATTGACGAGGCGACTGCGTTTCATGTGGGGGTCCCCTTTGCCGGCACGATCGAGAAGATCACGGAGCGGCGGTGGTGGAGGTCGACGAGCCACCCTGGCCCTGAGCGGGGAGGAGGGCCTGGCACGCGTTGTTGGCGGTCTGGAAGGCCGCCGAGGTGCGGTCGATGGTCGAGGGCGGCGTGGATGTGTCCGTCGAGCCGTTGCCACGGGCCGGAATGGTCACGCCGTGATCCTTCATACAGCTGGCGTAGGCCTGGAACGCGGTCCCACCACCGCCGCCCCCGAAGCCACCGCTCGGCCGCAGGCTTTGGCAGGCCGACCGGGCCTTGTCCATCGTGGCCTGATCGACACCGGGCGGCAGGGTGCCGCGGGTGCTCGGTCCGGCATTGGGATCGAAGCTCCCCGACCCCCCGTTGCCCTGGCCGTTTCCTTGACCTCCCTGGCCGTTGCCCTGACCACGAGCGGGAAGGGTCACGCCGTTCTGGGCAAGACAGTCGGTGTAGGCCTGCCGAGCCGATTGCTGGTCACCCCCGGTGGTGTCCGTGGCTCCGCCGGTCGTGGTGGTCGACCCACCGCCGCAGGCGGCGGCTGTCAGGACCAGGCCCACCGCCAAGGTGACGAGAACGAGGCGCCTCACTCGCCGTCTCCGGGGAGGATGCGGGCCGGAGGGGACGATGGGTCCGGCATGCGACGACGAGTTCGCGGAGATCATGAGCCCATCTCAGCGCGCTGATCTGCCAGACGGCTTAGAACGGCTTGTGAACTTCCTGTGAGTCAGAGGGCACCGGGACAACAGCCTCGCCGGCACCTTCGGCGGTGGCAGGGGGCAGGACCTCCACAGGCAGGCTGATCACGAACGTGGCCCCGCCGGCCGCGTTGCGCTCGGCCCGCGCGGCGCCGTCGTGGGCCTCAGCCACTGCGGCCACGATGGACAGGCCAAGCCCGCTGCCCCCCGTTCCGGCACGGGCCCGGGCGGGGTCGCCCCGGTAGAAGCGCTCGAACACGTGGGCTGCTTCCTCCTCGCCCAGCCCGGCTCCGTGATCGGCCACCTCGACCTCAACCGTGCCGTGAGCGCTGGACACCCGCACCTCGACCGGCGAGCCCGGCGGGGTGTGGCCCCGCACGTTGGCCAACAGGTTCCCCACTGCCTGGTGGAGGCTCAGCGGGTCGGCCGACACCAGCACAGGCCGGTCGGGTAGCTCCAACACTATGAGTCGCTCGGGCTCAACTGCCCGGGCATCGAGCACGGCATCGCGCACCAGGGCGGTCAGATCGAGGGGATGGCGCTCGGGCGGCCGGCCCTGGTCGAGGCGGGCGAGCAGCAACAGATCGTCGACCAGCACCCCCATGCGGGCGCTCTCCCCCGCCACCCGGCGCATGGCGTCGTCGAGCTCGGGGCCGGGCGGGATGGCCCCGGAGCGGTAGAGCTCGACGTACCCCTGGATCGAGGTGAGCGGCGTCCGCAGCTCGTGGGAGGCATCGGCCACGAAGCGGCGCAATCGGTCCTCGGACGCGCCGCGCGCGGCGAAGGCCCACTCGATCTGGTGGAGCATCTGGTTGAGCGCGTGGCCCAGGCGACCCACCTCGGTGCCGGGCGGCCCGGGCTCGACCCGGCGAGAGACGTCACCGGCGGCGATGGCGTCGGCGGTCTCAGCCATGCGGTCGATCGGCCGGATGCCGAGCCGGATCACCCAGAACGCCACCAGGCCGAGCACCGCGATCACGGCGCCGGTCGAGAGCGCGAGCACGACTAGGAGACGCTCGTAGGTGGCGTCGGTCTCCTTGAGCGATACGCCGACCACGGCGTAACCCGGCGCGTTGGCCAGGCGCACGACGGCAACCCGGAAGCGGGCATCGTTCCCGCCGCCGGAATCGGCGGTGAAAACCCGGGGGGTCGCGTCCTGCTCGGTGGCCCGACCAATGACCACCGACGGATCGAGCTGGGGTGGGGACTCGTCGCGCAGCCCCGGGTCGATCTGAGAGACCACCGAGCCGTCGGTTCCGAGGAAGGCGATGAAGAGCTCGCTCAGACTCCCCGTCCCCGTCCCCGTGCCGAACCCGGACGGGGGGCTGGTGTCACGGGGCCGGTTGGACGCACCCCCGTCGGAGCCGGTCCGCGACACCCGGGCCACGGCCGAGGTCACCCGGCGATCCACCTGTTCGGTCAGGCTCTTGTTGACTGCGGAGGCGACCAGCAGGTCGGCCCCGACCAGGACCACGGCCACGGCCAGCAGTCCGAGCAGCATGCGCATCCGGAGCGACATGGGTCACTCGCTCCGCAGCACGTAGCCGACACCGCGGACCGTGCGGATCAACGGCGGACCGAGGGGATGGAGCTTCTTGCGGAGGTAGGAGATGTACGTCTCCACCACCGTGCCGCCGCCACCGAAGTCGTACTCCCAGACGTGGTCGAGGATCTGAGCTCGAGACAGCACCCGCTCGGCGTTCACCAGCAGATAGCGCAGCAGCTTGAACTCCGTTGGCGACAGCTCGACGAGCTGACCACCCCGGCGCACCCGGTAGGCGGTCTCGTCGATCTCGATATCGGCGTAGGTCAGCACCGAACTACTGGCTCGGCCAAGGCCGACGCGACGCAGGCTGACCCGCACCCGGGCAATGACCTCCTCGAGGCTGAACGGCTTGGTGACGTAGTCGTCCCCCCCGAGGGTGAGGCCCCGCACCTTCTGGTCGGTGGCGTCCTGAGCCGTGAGGAAGACAATCGGAGTGTGATCGTTCTCGGCCCGCAGGCGCCGACAGACCTCGAACCCGTCGAGGTCGGGAAGCATCACGTCGAGGAGGATCACATCGGGCCGGTGGCGGCGGACCGCCTCGAGCGCCTCGCGCCCGGTGGCCGCCGAGTCGGCCTCGAAACCGGCGTGGCGGAGCGCCGATCCCAGCAGGAATCGGATGTTCTCCTCGTCGTCGACGACGAGGACGCGACCCTCTGGGGTTAGCTCGACCACCCCCCCATGGTGGCCCGCCAAGCTGTGAGTTTCCTGTGAGGTTTCCGAGAATCTGGTCACAACCGACTTCGGTGCCGATGTCGGGGTGCCCTATGCTGGCGCCCTTCATGGTGGCCGTAGCTCAGTTCGGCAGAGCGCCGCGTTGTGGTCGCGGATGTCGCGGGTTCAAATCCCGTCGGTCACCCCACGGCACCACCGCCTGGGCCCTCTCGGGCCCGGGTGGTGGTGTGAGAACCGCATCGCCAGTCAGGTAAGGTTTCACCGCATCACGCGCCTCTAGCTCAATTGGCAGAGCATCGGACTCTTAATCCGCAGGTTCTGGGTTCAAGTCCCAGGGGGCGTACCACGCAGGTCAAGGGATCGCAGCGATTTTTCAGCTGGCGCCGGGAGTGCACAAGAGGACCCCCGTGGTGTTCTTGGGCGCCGGCAGCGTGGGAGGGGTCAGGAAGGTCGGCGCCCCGGACAGGTCGAGACAGTCGAGCAGATTGTCGGCGGTGCCGTCGCGGTTGGTGAGTGCCGGCAGGTTGTAGGTGTGCTCGATGAGGCTGAGGATCGACGTGTGGTCGCGAACGACGTGCGAGACGTGGTCCGGCCGGGCGTAGGGCGAGACCACGACGGCAGGGACGCGGAAGCCGTAACGGGCGTAGTCGCCCGGCAGCAAGGCCGGCTGACCAGTGAGGTGCTCGCCGGGGTGCACGGTGAGGATAGGCGCGATGTCGTCGGGCGGGACGGCCGATGGCGGTGGCACGTGGTCGTAATACCCACCATGCTCGTCGTAGCAGAACACCAGAACGGTCTTGGCCCAGTTCGGGCTCTGCATCACGGCGTTGACCACTCGAGCGGTGAAGGCCTCACCCATCGAGATGTCCTGCGGAGCCTCCTCACTGGAGGTCGTGCCGTCGGACTCGACGAACGAGACCGCCGGAAGGTTGCCCGCCGCGGCGTCGGTGAAGAACTGGTCGATAGGCGGGCACTTGTCGGCGTTGACTTTGAACACCGAGGGGAAGAGCAGGAGCGTCGGCAGGGGGTGGTTGTAGTCCCGCCACGAGATGCCGTTGCGGTTCAGGGACTCGACGATCGTGCCGTTCTTCGGGACTGGGAGATCAGACTGGCCGATGGTGTCGATGCTGCCCAACGCCGACCCGCACATCAGGAACCGACGGTTCGGGTAGGTCTGGCCCAGCGTGGAGGCGAACCAGCGATCGCACACGGGGAAGGTCTGGGCGAGGCCGTAGTAGAAGGGGATGTCGGAGCCATCCCAGTAGCCCATGGCGGCTGCCTTGCTCGTGCGAACGAAGCCGTCCATCGCGCCGTCGTTCCATTGCAGGTGCGACGAGTTCCAGTTCTGCGTGACGGTGTCGCCCTGGCAGGTGCTGGCCATGTGGAACGCCCGGACCTGGTGGCCAGCCTCGTCGGGGTTGCTGGCCGTCGGCTTGCCCTGGTCGTCGAGGGTGAAGCCGTCGCCTCGACCGAGCATCCCGAAGTAGCTGTCGTAGGAGTGGTTCTCCTGCATCACCACGACGATGTGGTCGATCTCCGGGATCAGGTGCGTGCCCTCGGCCTGGCCGAGATCTGGCCGCTGCCCGGCCAGCCGGGGGATGCTGGTGGGGACGTCCTCCACCGTCGAGCCGGGGCCACCGCCAGCCCCGCTCGAGGTCGATCCGGAACAGCCGTCGAGCGCCACCAATGCGGCCGCCGTGGAGACTCCGGCCAGAAACTTCCGCCGCGAAACCCCCCGCCGCTCACCCATCCGCTCGATCCTACGCAGCCCCAATGGTGAGCGCATCGGCGGTCCGGTTGTCGGCGACTAGGTGGGCTTCTCGACTACGGGCGCGGGAGCCGCCCGCACGTAGCCCTTGTGGATGCCGAGTGCGCCGAGGTTCGACTTCGACGGATGGTCCCGCCCTGCGGGGCCAGCCAGGAACGCCCGTAGGACGTTGACGGTCATCTGGCGGATGTAACAGGCGTCGGAATGCTTGAGGTCTTTGCCATCGCACAGCGCGCCCAGTTGCCGCTCCCACCAGAGCGTGCCCGTAGCGAACACCCCGGCCCCGGACGCCGCGGTGTAGTAGCTCACATCGGCGAAGCTGGACTTGCCCCGACACACCAACGGCGAGTGGCAGATCACCTCGATGTTCGACGGCGTGCCCCGCACCTCGGGGGTGACGCGGTCGTATTCGTTCTGGACCAGATCCTTGAACTTGTGGCCCTTCTTCAGGCCGGTGCCGGCCAGGATCCACGAGTCGGGGTTGACGAGCACCATGTCGGCGCGCACGGGGTTGGACTCGTAGTAGTTGCCCACCAGGGCCGCCTCGGGCTCGGCCTCGGGGGCCGCCCGCCATTCCGCCGTCACCAGCGACTGGTCGCCCTTGCCGTAGAGGGGGTCGTCCTTGGCCACCCGATAGTTGACCTCCAGCCGGTGAGGCCCGTGCACTGATTCCTCCAGCCGGATGCGGCGGAAGCCGGCGTTGGCCCCCAAGAACATCAGGTTCACTCCCGCGTCGCGAGCCGACTCGAGCGCCCGTCGGATGGGCACCGAGTAGTACTCGTCGTGGGCCAGGGAGATCACGGCCTGGTATCCGCCGGCCTTTATCTGTTCGGGCCGAGCATGGAGATCGACATTCGTCGTGTAGGCCACGTCGATACCCATCGACTCCAACATCTGCACCAGTTCGTACTCGCCGCCGAAGAAGTGGCCAGAACCGGACTCGTGATAGGGCCGATCGAACGTGACGACCTGGGACCGGCCCTTCTCGCCTTCGTAGAGACTGGCGCCGCCGTAGAGGTTGTAGGCGTTCCACGTGGTGATGGCCGAGACCACCAGCACCGAAGCCGGCCGGTCGTCGAGCACGGTCAAGGGCACGAACGTGTTCCCCCCGTCCTCGCCGATGAGACGAAACATGTACATCCCCGGCGGCCAGTCGTTGGTGATGTCGACGGTGAACGACGGCGTCCAGTGGGCACACGAGCGCATGTTCGTCTTGGCGTCGACCGTCGGCGGCTTCTGCACCATCCCGGCGATGGGATCCTCGGCCCGCCACACCTGACGGGCCGTCTTGCCGTCGTACCACCCGAAACGGAACGCTTCGGCGGTGAACCGCTTGGCTTTGGTGGTGGCGAAGATGGTGACGGTGTCGCCGGCTCGCGCGCAGTCGTGGTCGCACCAGGCGTGAAGCAGGTCGACGAACGGCTTCTCCATACGCACCGCGAAATCGGTGGTGCCCGGTAAAGCGTTCTCCGCCGCAATGAAACCCTTGGACAGCGGCGTACCGGCTTCAGGCACCGGCAGCGGCAGCGGCAGCGGCTGAACGTCGCCGTGGGCAGTGAGCGTGACGGCCTGATCGCCGAGCAAGCGGCTGATGCCCATGGTGGCCCCCATACCGGCGGCGGCCACGATGCCCCCCAGCACCACCCGCCGACGGATGGTGGCCGATCGGTGCACGGTCGGCGGGGCGTAGGGAATACCCATGACATGGGTGGGTACATGGGTGGACGCCGGGCGCATTTGGCGCGGCGTTCCGTATTCGAGCTCGTGATCCATCCCCACCTCCATGCTCCGCGCCGCCGAAATTCTGCCCGAGTGGCCCCGCCAGTTGGGTGATGGCCCACCCCAGGAGTCCGCGAACTCTGCTCCCACTCCCAGGGGTCTCCAAGGTTCCTTGCCCAAAGTTGACGGTGACCACTAGTCGAGGAAGGGAGGTGATGTAGATGAAACATCAACTGAAACTCGCCGTGGCGGGTTTGGCGCTCACCGGAGCGCTGGTCGGAGGGGGTGCCGCTGCGTTCGCGCAGACCAGCACCCCGTCGACCAGCACTCCTTCCACCACCGCGCCGGCTAACCCGGGGACCACAACCACCCCGAAGGCTGCCCCCAAGGATTCGGCGAATTGCCCGAACATGGGGACAGGCTCCGGAACGGGCACGGCCCCCAGCGCAAGCTCGAGTTCGTACCCCGGGGTCTGACCCCGGGTTCTTGTCCAAGTAGTGCCTCGGGCGGGCTCGCCCCCGCGCGTAGGGCGGCGGGTCCGCCCGGTGGTCCGACCGGAATCGATTGCGAAAGGAGATGCCGACCATGCGTCCGCCCGTCGGGACTCGACGCTCCCGCGCCACGAGGGTGCTCCTGTTGATCGTGGCCGTGGCCCTCCTCGCGGTGGGGTGCGGTGCCGACACCCCCACGCCAGCCAGCATCGACACCCTGGTCGACATCGGCGCCGGGTTGCAGGGACCCACCGGCGTCAAGGCCACCGTCTACACCCAGGGGCCCGAGAAACAGGCGGCGTACGCCGTCGACGACAAGGGCCAACTTTGGATCGCCACTGCTGACTACACCGACTCGGGCTCCGACGCCGTCTATCTGGTTACCCAATCGGGCGCGGCCCCGACCAGAGTCATCTCCGGTCTCCACACGGCGTTGGGACTGCTGTGGCGCGACGGCACCCTCTACGTGAGCTCCAAGGAGCGCGTCGACGCCTACTCCGGCTTCGACGGCACCACGTTCGCCTCGACGACCGAGATCGTGGCTCTCCCGGTCGGGGTGGGCGAGAACAACGGACTCGCCCTCGGGCCCGATGGCCGAATCCGGCTGGGCATCTCCGCCCCATGCGATCACTGCACCCCCACCTCGCCCTACTCGGGCGCCGTCGTTTCGTTCCTCCCCGACGGCCGGGACCTGCGCGTCGACGCCAGCGCCATCCGGGCCCCCATCGGCCTGGCCTACTACCCCGGGTCTGCCGATCTGTTCGCCACGATGAACCAACGCGACGACCTGGGTGACGCCACCCCCGGCGACGCGCTGGGGCTGGTGCAGACCGGCCAGCGGTGGGGCTTCCCCGATTGCTACGGCCAGGGTGGCGACGTCTGCGCCGGGGTGGCCACCGCCACCGCCACCCTCGATGCACACGCGGCGGTGGGAGGAGTGGCGATCGTGACTGGGCAACTCGGCCCCCGGGTCGGAACGGCGGCCCTCGTCGCGGAGTGGTCAGCGGGCAAGGTGCAGCGGGTGACACTGGCCATCGACGGTGCGAGCTACGCAGCCACGGTGACCCCGTTCCTGACCGGTTTCACCAATCCCCTGCCCATCATCCAGCGGGCGGACGGCACCCTGCTGGTCGGGGACTGGTCGACGGGAACGATCTACCAGATCGCCCAGACCTGATCCGCCAGCCTTCTGTGGACCGAACTGCACCTCTGAGGCGCACTTCGGTCTGTTTTGCCGGTGAAGGTCCGGGTGAGGACCGCGTTCAGGCCGTGGCCACCAACAGCGCCGGGTTGGATGACGCCGGTACCCCGCCCTGCACCTCATCGGTGATGGCCAAGCCGGTCAGTCGTTCGGAGATCGGGAAGGCAGCAAGATGCGGCTGCGCGCCAAGGACGCCGAGCGAGATGACGTTGTCCCCCTCCATCCCCCACAGTTGGTAGGTGCGGTCGTCGGGCAGCGCCGGCAGGGACGTGGTCATCAGGTAGCCGGTGCCCCCCGTGGTCATGACCGCGGTGGCGGACATGTCCTCGCCGGAAGGTGATGTCAGGGTCATCGTGTGATTGGCCGGGTCGGCCATGGCGTTGACGACGACGCCCTCCAGACCGTTGGAGGCGGCGACTTCGCGTTGCATCTGGTCGAGCCGGCGATTCTGATGGAGGACCATGCCACCGAGACCGAGGATGATCACGGCGGCGGCGGCCACCGCCAACCACATCACGCGTCGGCGGCGCGACCGGCCCGCCAGGGCCACGACCGCGCCGCCATCGTCGGGCGCCGCTGGGGCAGTCTCCGACAGCGCCGCGGGAGCGACCTCCGCCGGGCTGATCGACAGGCGCAGAGCCGGCGGAGGCTCCTCCAACGAATCCACGATCTTGGACCACACACCTGCGGGAGCGGGAGAGCCGGAGTTGGCCAGGAGGGCGGCCACGGCCAGGTGGTCGGCCAACTCGGCCCGGCACCGGGGACAGGTGACCAGGTGTTCCTCCACCGCCTCGCGTTCGTCGGGGTCCACGGCATCGAGGGCGTAGGCCCCGAGAAGCTCTTCGATCTCCTGGGTGGTGCGGGGCCTGCTCATGACATTCCTCCGACGCCGCTGTCCACCAGATCGACCCGCATCTTCTTGAGCCCGGAGCGGATCCGACTCTTCACGGTGCCCTCGGGTTCGTGCAACATGGTGGCCACCTCGCGGTAGGTGTGGCCCCCCAGATAGGCCAGCTCGATGGCCTTGCGCTCGTCTTCGGTCAGCCGGTCCAGCGCCCGCTTCACCTGTTCGGCCGCGGTGATATCCAACACTTCGCGCTCGAGGTCGTATCCGGCCTCGGCGGTGTGGAGTGCGTCTCGTTCCTCGCGGGCCCGACGCGACGTTTCCGAACGCAAGAGATCCACCGCCCGGCCGTGGCACTGAGCCAGCAGGTAGGAGCGCAAGGCGCCGCGCTCGGGGTCGAACTTCTCTGGTTGGTTCCATAGGCGGACGAAGACCTCCTGCACGATCTCCTCGGCCATCGTGGGGTTGGCCAGCAGGCGCCGAGCCAGCCCGAACACCGCACCGGCATGGCGTCGGTAGGCCTCGGCCAGCGCGTTCTCCTGGTAGCGGCTGATGCCGATGACGAGGACCGCGTCGGAGGCGTCGGTAAGGGAGTTCGCGTCCATGGCTAGAAGTACTCCGGAGCCGGGGCCACCCTTGGATGGCTCCTCATCGCGCGAACCGGGACACGACCTCGACGTGGTGGGTCTGGGGAAAGAGGTCGACCAGCTCGGCGCCTTCCAAGCGGTAGCCGTGACCAGCGAGCAGGGCCGCATCGCGACCCAGCGAGGCCGCGTCACAACTCACGAGGACGAGCACGTGGGCCTCGGTCGAGGCCAGGACCTCGACGGCCCGGCGCCCCAGGCCAGCTCGCGACGGATCGGCCACGACCACGTCCGCCGACGACGAGCGCCAGGCATCGACGTCGGACTTGATGACCCGCACGGGGAGGTCTTGCAAGTTGTGGCGGGCGTCGGCCACCGACGAAGCGGAGCGCTCGACGGCCACGGCAGAGGTGGCCCGCCCCACGCCGGGCGGCAGCTCACCGGCCAACAGCGAACCGGCGAAGAGGCCCACCCCGGCGTAGGCGTCGACCACTCGGGCGCCGGCGAGGTCATCCCCCAGGGCCCGAGCCACGGCATCGATCAGCGCAGTGGCTCCATCGGCGCGCGTCTGGAAGAACGATCGGGCCGAGATCCGCCACCGTCTCCCCGCCACCTCGTCGTGGATCCAGGCCCGCCGTCCCTCCTTCAGGGCGCGGCTGCCCACCACCAGGACATCGCGCGGCACGATCACGCCGTCCACACCCGGATCGACGACGGCCAGCCGCTCTCCCGTCCCGGGCGCTACCCGCAGGGTGACCTCGGTCGCCTCGGCGAAATCACCTTCGACCAACATCTCCTCGAGGAGCGGATGGGCAACGAGGCACGACTCGGGCACGACCACGTCGTGGCGATGATGGCGGCGATACCCGGCCCGGCCGTCGACCACGGCGGCTCGGACCGTCGTCCGGAATCCCTCCGCCGTCGCCGCGACACCGGCCCGCACCGGCGGGTCGTCGAGGCCGCCGAGACGGCGCAGGGCATCGACCACCACCGCCACCTTGAGTGCGGGTTGGGCCGACGGCTGCGCGTGCTGGAGGTCGCAGCCCCCACAGCCCTGAGCGACCATGGGACACGGGGGGGTCATGCGGTCCGGTGAGGCCACCAGGACCTCGACCACTTCGGCTCGGACGAACCCCTTGCGCTCGTCGGTGACCCGCACCCGCACCGACTCCCCCGGTAGGGCTCCTCGGACGAACACGACCCGGCCGTCATCGCCCCGGGCCAGTGCCTCGCCGCCGGCGACCAACAACGTGGGAACAACGTCGATCACGGAACCAACCGCCTCACCCGGGGCTTCAGTGGTCGACGGAGGCTCAGGGGTCGTCATCGGGCCTGAGCGTAGGCGGGTATCGTCGTTCCGCTCCGCTCCACCCACTCGATCGAACCCTTTTCCGAGGATGTCATGCCCACCACGGCCAACCGCCGACCGTCCACTGCTCCCTCCGACCGGCCCATTGAGATCGCGCCATCGGTCCTGCCTTGCGATTTCGCCAAGCTGGGCGAGGAATGCGTGGCGTTGGAGAAAGCAGGCGTGGATCGCATCCAGTTCGACGTGATGGACGGCCGGTTCGTCCCCAATCTCACGTTCGGACCCGACGTCATTGCGTCGCTCCGTCCCCACGTCACCGTGCCGTTCGAAGCCCACCTCATGGTGGAGGAGCCGGACCGATTGGCGCACCTCTACGTCGAAGCCGGATGTCAGCGTCTCATCGTTCACGCCGAGGCCTGCGTCCACCTGCACCGGGTACTCGGAGGCATCGCCGAACTCGGAGCCACCGCTGCGGTCGCCCTCAATCCGGCTACACCCGCAAGCGCCATCGAGCACGTCCTCGATCTGGTCGACATGGTGCTCGTCATGACGGTGAACCCGGGCTTCGGGGGGCAGTCCTACATCGCCTCCATGGAGCCCAAGATGGCGGAAATCCGCCAGATGATCAGCGACCGAGGACTCGATGTCGACCTCGAGGTCGACGGCGGGATCGGCCCGCGGACGGTGGCCGGCGCGGCTCGCGCCGGGGCCAACGTCCTGGTGGCGGGGTCGGCCCTCTTCCGTGATCCCGAGGGTCTCAGCCACGCCGTGACCGATCTGCGCGAGCGGGCCGAGGCGGCCCAATCGACGACGTGACTGATCCGGTCGAGCCGACCAACGATCCTGACCAGGCCGAGCACCCCCATCAGCTCCTGATCCGCCTGGCAGCCGGAGGGGTGGCCCTGGTGCTGGTGGCCGCGGCGGCATGGATCCTTTTGGCCAACCGCCATCCAACGCGGTCGGTCCAGGCCTACTGCAACAAGATCGCGGCAGCCGAAACCCTCCGAAACGCGCTGGCCACCGGCGACGCCCAGGAGATCCGCGCCGCCGTCGATCAGTTCCAGGGGGCGGTGGATGTCGCTCCGCTCGAGATCGCGCCGCAGACACAGACCCTCGTCGACTACGCGCAGGAATTGGCTTCCACCCTGGCCACCACGGGCGGCAGCGAGGCCGAGACCCGCGCCGCACTCACCGAGGCCGTGCGTCGACTCGACAATCGATCAGCCGATGTCACCGCCGCCGGTCGTGCCGTCGATACCTACGCGCGCGACACCTGCCACCTCGATCCGGGCGCAACCTCTCCGACGACGAGGTAGCCAGGCCGAGCGGCGGGAGAAGCTGCGTCTAGAGGATCTCGTCGCGGCGGGTGCGTACGAAGTCGATGATGCCGTAGTCCTTCGCCTGCGCCGCCGTGAACCAACGATCGCGCTCGGAGTCGGCCTCGATCTGTTCGACCGGCTGGCCGGTGTGCTCGGCGATTTTCTCCGCCATGAGGCGCTTGGTGTAGATCATCTGCTCAGCCTGGATGGCGATGTCCGAGGCTTGACCCTGGAGTCCACCCGAGGGCTGATGCATCATGATCCGAGCGTGGGGCAGGGAGTACCGCTTGCCGGGGGCCCCCGCACAGAGCAGGAACTGGCCCATTGAGGCGGCCAGACCCATGCAGATGGTGGCCACGTCGGGCTTGATGAACTGCATGGTGTCGTAGATGGCCATGCCAGCCGTGACCGAGCCACCGGGCGAATTGATGTAGAGCCAGATGTCCTTGTTCGGGTCTTCACCCTCCAGGTAGAGCATCTGCGCGGTCAGGTAGTTGGCGACGGAGTCGTTCACGTCCGAGCCGAGGAACACGATGCGCTCCTTGAGCAGGAGCTGGAACATGTTCTGGGCAGGATCGAGCGCCGTGGCATTGGCCATGAACGGCGGCATCGAGGGGAGGTCCATTGCGCTCCTAAGAGAAGGTTCGGCGAAGTCGGGCGACAGTTCGGTCCCGGAGGGACCGTGCGCCAGAGGCTAGCGCCACCAGATGGCCGTGCGGTCCCGGACTCCTCAGGCTCTGCTGCATTGTCCGCCACGTAAACCAGCCGGTCCTTACCGAGCCGGCTGGGTAGCGTGCGGCTATGGCCCCTGCTCCCCTGCTTGTCGAAGCGCGCTCGCTGGCCAAACGTTTCGACGACGATTTCGTCGCCGTCGACGGCATCGACTTCCACGTCAAGCAGGGTGAGGTGTTCGGGTTCCTCGGTCCCAACGGCGCCGGCAAGAGCTCCACCATGCGGCTGATCGGCTGCGTCTCGCCTCTGAGTGGCGGGACGCTCCAGGTGCTGGGCATGGACCCGACGAGCCAGGGCCCGGCGATCCGGGCGCGGCTGGGTGTCGTCCCCCAGGAGGACACCCTGGACACGGAGCTGAGCGTCGTCGACAACCTGATCATCTACGGCCGCTACTTCGGCATCTCCAAGGCGGTCCTGCGCGACCGCGCCGCCCAACTCCTCGACTTCGTGCAGCTCACGGACCGGGCCACCAGCAAGGTCGACCCACTCTCGGGCGGCATGAAGCGACGGCTCACCATTGCTCGGGCGCTCATCAACGAGCCCGACCTTCTCCTGCTCGATGAGCCCACCACTGGCCTGGACCCCCAGGCTCGCCACCTCGTGTGGGAACGGCTCTACCAGCTCAAGCAGGAAGGCGTCACCCAGGTCCTCACGACCCACTACATGGACGAGGCCGAGCGCCTCTGCGACCGACTCGTCATCATGGACGCCGGTCGCATCGTGGACGAGGGTTCGCCCGCCCAGCTCATCGCCCGCCACGTCACCCGCGAGGTGGTCGAGTTGCGTCTGGAGCACGGCGATCGCGACGCTCCGGCGCTGACGGCCCTCCGCACCTCCGGGACCCGAACCGAGAACCTGGCCGACCGGGTGCTCATCTACACCGAGGACGGCGACCCGCTGGTGGCCGGCCTGCTCGACGACGGGCTCCGGCCCCTGTCCGTGCTGGTGCGGCGCAGCACCCTCGAAGACGTGTTCCTGATGCTCACCGGGCGCACCCTGGTCGAGGACTGAGCAGCCCACCGTGACCAGTCCCGTCCTGCACTACGTCGAGCGGGAGGCGCTCATCCTGCGCCGCTTGTGGCGCGGCATCGTCTTCAGCCAGTTCATCAGCCCGACGCTCTACCTGGTGGCCATGGGCATCGGTCTCGGGACCCTGGTCGACGCGGCCGGCACCCGCATCGATGGGCTCACGTACCTCGAGTTCGTGGCGCCGGGGCTCATGGCCGCCACCGTCATGCAGAGCAGTACCGGCGAGGCCCTGTGGCCAGTCCTGGCGGGCTTCAAGTGGATGGGCTTCTACCACGGCATGGCGGCGTCACCCATGCGTCCGCAGGATGTGTTCACCGGCACCGTGGCGTGGATCGGCATCCGTCTCACCCTCAGCGCCACCATCTTCTTGTTCGTGGCCACGATTCTCGGCGCCGTGCTCTCGCCGTTCGGGGTGCTGGCCATCCCCGCCGCGGTGCTCTCTGCCCTGGCCCTGGCCGCGCCGCTCTGCGCCTTCTCGGCCACGCAGGAGACCGACCATCGCTTCGCGCTGGTGCTGCGCTTCATCACGCTGCCCATGTTCTTGTTCTCGGCCACGTTCTTCCCGCTCAGCCAGCTGCCCGTCCTGTTGCGCCCGCTGGCCTGGATCTCACCGCTGTGGCACGGCGTGGAGCTGTGCCGCGACGCCACCACCGGCTCGCTGGCCCCCGGCGGGTGGCTGATGGTGCTGGCCCACATCGCCATCCTGTGCGGCTACCTGGCCCTCGGGTTCGTGTGGGGCCTGCGCGCCTTCACCCGGAGGCTCTCGACGTGAGCACCACCGACGCCACCAGTTCCGGGGTCGACGATCGACTCCCGGCCCGACCGGGGTGGACCCGCCTGCTGCCCGGCGCATCCATGTCGCCGTCGCTGCGATTGGTGGAGCGCAACCTCATCGCCTGGCGAGGCATGTGGCTCGTCTTCTTGTCGGTACTGGTCGAGCCCATCTTCTTCCTGTTCTCCATCGGCATCGGCGTGGGGGCGCTGGTCGGCGACGTGACCATGGGCAACGGCCAGGTGGTGCCCTACCGCTCGTTCGTGGCCGCTGGGCTACTGGCCACCTCGGCCATGATGGGTCCCGTTTTCGACTCCACGTTCAATTTCTTCGTGAAGCTCAAGTACTTCCACATCTACGAGGCGACACTGGCCACCCCCATGCGGCCGGGCGACGTCATCGGCGGCGAGTTGCTGTGGTCCCTGGTGCGGGCCACCGCCTACGCCACCGCCTTCCTGGTGACGATGGCGCTGATGGGTTTGACGGAATCGTGGTGGGCCCTGCTGTGCGTGCCCGTGGCCGTGCTGATCGGCTTCGCCTTTGCCGGCGCCGGACTGGGGGCCACCACCTTCATGCGCTCGTTCATCGACTTCGACTACGTGAACGTGGCCATCATCCCCATGTTCTTGTTCTCGGCCACGTTCTTCCCCATCACGCAGTACCCCGAGGCGATCCAGCTGCTCGTGCGGGTCACGCCGCTGTATCAGGGCGTGGTGCTCGAGCGAGCCCTCGTGTTCGGTGACGTGGGCCCAACGCTGCTGTTCAACGTCGCCTATCTGGTCATCATGGGCGCGGTCGGACTCCGGGTGGCGAGCCGTCGTCTCGGGGTCTTGTTGTTGCCCTGATGCGCTCAGGCGATGCGGGTGACCGATCGCCGTACCCCTGAGCCGGGAACGAAGAGGTCGCCTACATCGCTCAGGCGCTTGAGGTAGTCGGGGTTGACGTTGATGGCCTCCCCGGCCGCGTCTGCCGTTGCTTGATTGGGCGCGCCGCTCAGCCAGGTCACCTGACCGAACGTGCCGTAGCTGTCGAGCAGGAACATGGTCGGCAGACTCGTGACCTGCTCCACCAACTCAGCCATCTCGATGCCCCATGCCGTCGCCTCGACGTACTGACCATTGCCGACCACTGCCGTCGTCACCGTCGTGACCGAACCCGCAGCCGGCGGTGTGCCACCGGGCTCCCCATGCACGACCTGACGGAATAGATCGTTGGGAGGATCGGTCATGAACTCCTGGCCCTTGTCGACCATGTCGAAGTAGCCATCGTCATCGGCCAATCGGGCGAAGCCGGTGTTGAGCGAGTCCTGCGACGGCACCCAGGCGCTCCACGCCACCGTGCCGACCGGATAGCCGAAGTCAGAGCGCCACAGCGCCACGTTGTGATCGCTATGGGCGTTCACGTAGACCGTCATCTCGACGGCCCAGGTCATCGCTCGCCGCTCGTTGCCGCGCAGGGTTGCCAAACGAGTGAACAGATACATATGGGTCTCCCCCCTAGGTTGGGTTCGCCCCGGGCCCCCACCCTGCGGGGCCCATCGATCGTCGCGCCAAAGCCAAAACGTGTCGAGCGCCGCTCGGGATCAGTGACGGTGGTCGACCGCGGTCGAACGATCGGGGCGTTCGGCTGGCGATCAGCCCAGACCGCGGCCGAACTCGGCTTCGAAGCCATCGAGGAGGCGGTCGAGACTGCGGTCGAAGCGGGACTCGTCGCGCATATGCGACTCGATCTGCGTCCAGGCCTCAGCCAGCCCGACCTCATCAGCGAGCGCCGACAACGCCGGGTACTCGCCGGTCTCCAGCAGGCCCAGTACGTACTCGATCATGCTCTCGTCGGTCTGGGACCCGCCGTGCACATGGTTGCGCTGGTTGAGGCAGTACCCGAACACATACTCATCCACGGCAGCGACGATCTCGAGCTTGGCTCCGAGGTCGATAGCCAGGGACGACACCGCCTGGAGCGTCTGGTCGAAATGACGGACGCTGTTGGGCCCGATGGCGGGATCGTCGGTGATATCGAACATCCACGGATGACGCTCGAGCACCTCCCGCGACCGGTTGGCGATGACGGTCATTGCCTCCCGCCACGTCAGCGGCAGGGGCTCGTCGGGCGCCAGTACCACCTCCCCCATCACCTCATCGATGACGAGGGCAAGCAGTTCGTCCTTAGTGCGGACGTAGTGATAGAGCGTCATCGTCCCGGCATCGAGCTCCGCCGCGATCCGGCGCATAGAAAGCGCCTCGGAGCCTTCGGCATCGGCGATCCGCACCGCCGCCGCCGCGATCTGTTCGCGCGTGAATCGAGGTCGGCGGCCCACCGGTTCCGTGCGGGTCCAGGTATCGAGGTTCTCCAGATGCGACGAGAACCGGTCGAGGTGTTCGAGATGATGCGCAGCTTTGTCCGAGATTCGCTGCGTCTGGCGCGCCGCCTTACGGGCGATCTTCTCTGCCGCCTTGTCGACCGCTTTGTCGATCATAAAGTCGACCATGGCGTCGGCCGCGGCCTGCGATGATGGCGAGCGCGGAACCCGTTTCTTGGTTGCCATGTCGTACATAGTACTGCTAACGTAGCCGTACTATGTACGAAACAGACGTACGGCATACCAATCCATCCGTCCAGCCGCCCGCCGGCGGCGTCGTGGCCCGAGGTCTGGGCAAGCGCTACGGCGAGATGTGGGCGTTGAAAGACCTCGATCTCGACGTCGAACCGGGCACCGTGCTTGGCCTGTTGGGCCACAACGGCGCCGGCAAAACGACGGCCATCCGCATCCTCACCACGCTGAGCTCGCCCAGCGAGGGCTCGGCCACGGTGGCCGGCATCGACGTGGCTGCGCAGCCCGGGGCGGTGCGTCGCCGCATCGGTGTCGCCGCCCAACAGGCGACGGTCGACGGCCTTATGAGCGCCCGCGCCAACCTCGTGATGGTCGGCCGGCTCCACCACCTGCCCAAGGCTCGGGCCCGTCAGCGGGCCGACGAGTTGCTCGAACGCCTCGAACTGGCCGACAACGCCGACCAACTGGTGAAGACCTTCTCCGGGGGCATGCGCCGCCGCCTCGACCTGGCCGCCAGCCTCGTGGCGGTGCCCCAGGTGCTCTTCTTGGACGAGCCCACCACGGGTCTCGACCCGCGCAGCCGTGGCGACCTCTGGGAGATCCTCCGCGACCTCGTGCGTGACGGCACCACCATCATCTTGACCACGCAATACCTCGAGGAGGCCGACAAGTTGGCCGACGACATCGTGGTCCTCGACCACGGCCGCACCGTGGCCCACGGCAGTCCCGAGGACCTCAAAGCGCAGATCGGCGACGACCGCATCGATGTGAAGGTCCCCTCGGTCAGCGAACTCGACCACGCCGCCCGGGCCATGGAGCGCTTCGCCAGCGCGGCTCCGACGTTCGATCACGAAAGCCTGATCGTCTCGGTCCCGATCGTCGAGGGCACCTCGCTGATGCAGGTCATGCGCGCCCTTGACTCCTCGGGCGTCGATGCCCTCGATCTCAACCGTCGCCAGGCCACGCTGGACGACGTCTTCTTGACCCTCACCGACCCCGACGCACCCACCGAAGAGGTTCCCGCATGACCACCATCACGTCCCCTCCGGTGACCGAGCCTGGACCCACCCACAGCCGGACCGAACCGGATCACGAAGGCCGCGGAATAGCCACCCTGTGGAGCGACTCGCTCGTGTACGCGGGCCGCAACATCGCCCACATCCGTCAGATCCCCGAGAAGCTGTTGGACGTCACCGTTCAGCCGCTCATGTTCGTCCTGTTGTTCGCCTATGTCTTCGGGGGCGCCATCGGCGTTAGCGGCGGCAGCTACCGCGAGTACGTCATCGCCGGCATCTTGTTGCAGTCGCTGGCCTTCGGCATGACTGGTCCCGCCACTGCCATCGCCACCGACCTCACCGAAGGCGTCATCGACCGGTTCCGCTCACTGCCGGCCACCCGGGCCGCCTACCTACTAGGCCACTTCCTGGCCGAATTGGCCGGCATGGCCTTGTCCATCGTCGTGCTGCTGACCGCCGGGCTGGTGGTGGGCTGGCGCACCCACACCAACATCGGCCACGTCAGCGGCGCACTGCTCCTACTGGTTCTGTTCGCCTCGGCCATGATCTGGGTCGGCACGTGGATCGGCCTGAAGGTGCGCTCCCCCGACGCGGTGATGGGCGTCGGCTTCGTGGTGATCTTCCCGCTCACGTTCCTCTCCAGCGCGTTCGTGCCGATCGACACTCTGCCAACCGTGCTGGCCCACATCGCCGCCTGGAATCCCATCAGCGTGATGGTCGGCGCCGTCCGCGTGCTGTTCGGCAACCCGGTGGCGCCCACCAGCGTTCATTCCTGGCCTCTCCTACACCCGGTTCCGGCCGCCTACCTCTACTGCCTGGTGCTCCTGGCGTTGGCCATCCCGGCCTCGCTGCGTCAATACCGCAAACGCACGAGCGACTGAGCACTCCGACTCAGCGCAGGGGATCGTCCGTCCAGCCCTCGGCAATGGCCGCCGCGCCGGCGCCGGTCGGCCCGTGACCGGTCACCGCGGTGAGGAACGCTGGACGGTCGACGACCAGGACGACACTGTCTTCCAGCGCGTGGACCGTCGCCGAACGCGCTGACTCATAGAGGAGCGCTCGCTCGCCGAAGCCCTCGCCCCGGGCCAGTTCGTTGACGACCTTGCCCCCTGCTGTCACCTGCACGCGCCCGCTGAGCATGGCGAAATACTCAGCGCCGAGCTCTCCCTCGCGGATAAGCACCGTGCCTGCCGGGACGGGGCGACGGTGGGCCTCGCGGGCCAATGTCTCCAACGCGGGAGCCGGTAGCGGGCCGAACAACCGCGTGCCGCGCAGGGCGGCCATCTCCGTGAGTGGCACCCGGGCGTGACGATCGATCCGGATGAGCGCGGGCGTCAGTACCGCGATCGTCACGACCATGAGCGCTCCGACACCGGCCGGGGCGCCATCAGCCCCGAACCACCGCACGAGGAACGGGACACTGGCCGAGCCGACGGCCAACATGGCCATCTGCATCGCCTCGACACAGCAGAACACGTGCCCCAGCAGGTCGAGACGAGACACCCGCTGGAGCAACATCTTGCTGGTCAACTCGTACCACGAGGCCGCCAGGCCACACGCCGCCACCAGCAGCAGCAGCGCTCCCACTCGGTCACCGACGAACGACACGGCCACGAGCGAGACGCCCGCGGCGATGGCCGAGCCCACGATGCCGAATGCCAGCCGCTCACGCCCGATCACGGCGATGGCCACCACGCCGGTCAACGCCATGCCGGCGCCGAAACTGGCCGTGACCCAGCCGGCGAACGCCTCGTTCCGCCCGAGCAGGTCAACGGCCATCACCACCGCAAGGAGATCAAGTGCTCCGATGAGGATCGAGTGCACACCGATCCCCAGCACCAGCACACGCGGTCCCGGGGTCCGCAACACCGTCCGAATCCCGACGAGCACCGATCCCATCTCGTCCTCGGCAATTGCGGTGGTGATCTGAGGCAACGACCACACCAGAACGGCGGCCGTGGCGGCGGCGATCGCCATCGCACCCACGGCGGCCCACACGCCCACAAAAGTCATCAGCAGAGCGGCGATGGCGGGGCCGATCAGGCCCGCGCCCCCATCGATGAACCCGACGACCACGTTCGATGCGGTCAGCTCCTCGACGCCGTCCACGAGGGGAGGGGCAAGGACGGAAAGACACGGACGGGTCACCGTCACCGTGACGGCCGCCACGACCGCACCGGCGTACACCCACAGGGCAGGGCCATCGGCGGCCAGTACTACTGCACTGGCGGTAAGGCCGATCGCTTGGACGACGAATCCGGACCGCTGCACTCGGGTGGCGCCGAAGCGATTGATGAGGGCACCCACGGTGAGGGCGAACAGTGCGGCCGGCACGAGCTGCGCCACCAGAACGGCGGCCGACTCGTTGACGCCACCAACCTGGAACGCGTACGCGGTGATGGTGATCCAGACCGCGAACTCCGCCACCCGAAAAGCGGCGAAGGCGAGAAGGAGTCGCCGCAACGATCGATTCGACCCGACGCGCCGCAATGCCCTGCCCCGCTCTCCCCTGGCGCTCATCGACCCAGGCTGACCTATGGATCGCCGGCTGTCGACCGGTTCGTCGCTGAGCTCGTCGGCGCCCTGCAGGTGGTGCATTGGGCCCCGTTTTGGGATCTAAGGAGTTCTCCCGATGCGCCTCCGTCCTCCTTAGGGCCACGATGGGTCCATGCCATCGAACAGCGGTCCGCTCAGTGAGCACCAAACGGCACCGTCGGCTCCGGGCGGTCAGTCCCTGGACCCTCAAGGGGTGAGGCGCGACACTGACCCGGTGGTCCTCCGGCTGTCGTGCCCCGGCTTCATCGGCCGGGCCGACGAGTGGCAACACCTCGAAACTGCCCTTGAGCGCGTGGGCACAGGTCAGGCGGCGACGATTCTGATCAGCGGTGACGCGGGAATCGGCAAGACCCGGTTGGTTGAGGAGTTCGCCCGCACCGCCGTTGCTAGCGGCGCACTTGTGGCCACCGGCGCCTGCATTCCGGTCGACGGGGACGGCCTCCCCTACGCGCCGGTAGCGGGGATACTCCGCGACATCGCCCACCAGCTCGGCTCCGAGCGTGCCGCCGAGATTCTTGGTCCCCTGGCGTCCGGTCTGGGGCTGGGGATCGGTCAGCCCGGCCTAAGCCATCCGACCGACAGCTACTCGGCCGTGCCCCGTATCGTCGATGAGCTGGCCAAGACCCGTCTCTTCGAGTCGATCCTCTCGGGCGTGGTTCGGTTGGCCGACCAATCCTCCGTCATCCTCGTGTTCGAGGATCTGCAGTGGGCGGATTCGGCCAGCGCCTCGTTGCTCAGCTTCCTGATCCGCAACCTCACCGACACCCGCGTGCTGCTCATCGGCACCTACCGCAGCGAGGATGTCGGCCCCGACCATCAGCTCCGCACCTGGCTCACCGAGCTCAGCCGGCACGTCCGAGTCACCCAACTCGGCCTCCAGGGCCTCGCCCGAGCCGAGACCGGCCAGTTGATCGAAGGCATCCTCGGTCACCTCCCAGACTGGGCCCTCGTCGAGGCCGTGTGGGCTCGCTCGCAAGGCAATGCCTTCTTCGCCGAGGAGCTCACCGCTTCTCGCCACAGTCCATCGCTCTCGCCCGAGCTCCGAGGCGTGATCATGACGCGCGTCGAGGCCCTCTCCAATGAGGCCCAGGAACTCCTCCGGGTCGCCACCACCATCGGCACCACCGTGGACCATCAGCTGCTGGTCGGCGTGGGCGTGATGGATGCCGATGCCCTGGACCGGGTGCTGGGCGAGACCGTTGACAAACAGGTCCTTGTGGTTGACCCGGCGCGAGCCGGGTATCGATTCCGTCACGGCCTGGTCCAGGAGGCGATGTACGACGCGCTGCTGCCCGGCGAACGCCAACGGTTGCACCATTTGGTGGCGATCACGCTCGACGCTGATCCGTTGCTCGGTTTCCCCGAACCGGCGCATCGGGCGGCCGAGTTAGCTGCGCACTGGTGGGCGGCCGGCGATTGGGCCGAGGCGCTGGCGGCATCGATGTTGGCCGCCAATGCGGCCGCCGATGGATGGGCCTTCCCCGAGGCGCTCACCCAACTGGAGCGTGCCCTGTCCGCCCTTGATCACCTGGAAGCCAGTGCCGTGCCGACCGGCGTGGATCGCCTGCGACTGCTGGAATCGGCGGCCGACGCCGCCTACCTGGCCGGCGAGGGCCAGCGGGCCGTCGATCTGGCCCTTGCCGCCATCGCCACCGTCGACTCCGAGGTGGATCCGTCCACGGCCGCACGTTGTTACGCCCTGCTCGGTCGCAACGCCTGGGCGATCGGCGACTCCGATGGCGCCTTCGACGCCTACCGACGGGCGGCGACCCTGGTCCCGGCCGACCCACCTTCGGTGACGTTGGCCCGAGTCCTCGCCGAGGAAGCCCGGGGGCTCATGCTGATGTCGCGCATCGCCGACTCCGAGCTCCGCTGTCACGAGGCCATGGCCGCCGCGGTCGCCGTCGGAGCCCGGGCCGAGGAGGGCCACATCCGCTACACGCTGGGGTGTTGTCGCGCCTCGCTCGGGTTCTACGACGAAGGCATCGCCCTGATCAGCGAGGCGTTGGAGATCGCCGAGGCACTAGGTAGTGCCGACGACCTCAACCGGGCCTTCATGGGCCTGAGCGGGGTGCTCATCGAGGCTGGTCAGCTGGAGGAGGGCGCGGCCCTGGTCTTCGACAGTGCGGCCAAAGGCGAGGAGCTGTGGGGGGTGCGATTGAACGGAGCTGCCGGCAACGGCGTCGAAGCCCTCATTCGCCTTGGTCGCCACGATGATGCGGAGGCGCTACTCGCCCTAACCAACGACCGCGGCGTAGGCGCGTGTACGGGCGGGCCGATCCTGCGGGCCACGCTGGAGATCCGCTGCGGTCGCTTCGACGAGGCGATCCATGATTTGGCCATCGCTGATGAGCTGTCGCACGGGTTGAACGATCTGCAACACCGTGGGTCGTTCCACATGGAGTGTGCCGAGCTCGCCCTTCTCCAGAGCCGCCCCGAAGATGCCTACGAGAGCATCGAACGGGTCTTGGCTCTCGCCGCCACCACCGACGATGAGTTGTACCGACCCGAATTCTACGCCCTCGGGGCGCGGACTCTGGCCGACATCGCCGAGGACGCCCGTCTCACGGGCCGCCGGTTCGACGTCGACAAGGCCCGGCTGCTCGTCGACGGATTCGTGCAGGAATCCGACCGCCTGGTGGCCGCGCCCGGCGAGCGCGGCGGGAGGTGTGCGCCCCGGCCTCGGGCCATGGCCGCCATGTGCACAGCCGAGCAGTCGCGTCTGTACGACTCGGATCCCGAACTGTGGGGGGAGGCAACCCGTCGATGGGAGGATGCCGGTGAGCCCTATCCCGCCGCCTACTGCCGCTGGCGAGAAGCCGAAGCGCTGCTCGAACGTCGGACCGGACGGAGCCGGGCCTCAGAGTGTCTCCAGCATGCGTGGCGAGTCACCGTGGACCTTCACGCTCGACCGCTTCGCGAGCGCATCGAGCGCTTGGCCCAGCGCGCCCGCATACCCCTTGTGGACGTCGATGACACCGAGGTGGTGAACGGCTCCACCTTGGCTGGTGATCTCGGGCTGACCCCTCGCGAGGTCGAGGTGCTGGGACAGCTCGCGGCCGGGCGACGAGACGGCGAGATCGCCGAGTCGTTGTTCATCAGCAAGAAGACGGTGAGCGTCCACGTGTCCAACGTGTTGCGCAAGCTGGACGTGCCCAACCGTGTCGAAGCGGGAAGGATCGGACAGGCCCAGGGCCTCGGCTGAGCACAGGCGCATGGCGCCAGCCGTTCCTCGAACATCGCGGTCGCGGCATCGAGGGCGGCGGCCATCGCGTCGATCGGCGCTGCGGAGGGCGGCAGGTCGGCGACGGCGTCGACGAGGAGGCCCTGCAACCCGCCGGCGCCCGCGAACAGCACCTCACGCTTGTCGGTGAAGTGGCAGCATCTGTCATCAGACCCTCCTCTACTCCCGGGGTCGGTCGAGCGACTTGGAGGTCACTCGCATGCGTGTTTTCATCACTGGCGCGTCCGGTTGGATCGGCTCCGCCGTCGTTCCCGAGCTCATCGCCGCCGGCCATCACGTCGTGGGCCTGGCCCGCTCTGATGCCTCGGCCGCGGCCCTCACCGCTGCCGGCGCCGAGGTGCAGCGCGGCACCCTTGATGATCTCGACGTCCTGACGAGCGCAGCGGCCGCGTCCGACGGCCTGATCCACCTAGCGTTCAAGCACGACATTGCCTTCACCGGAAACTTCCGGGGCGCGGCCGACGCCGATCGTCGGGCCGTCGAGGCGGTCGGCGAGACGCTGTGCGGTTCGGACCGGCCCCTGGTCATCGCGTCCGGGACCCTTGGTCTGGCGCCAGGTCGGGTGGCCACCGAAGCGGACGGCCACGAGGCCGATCCGGCGGTTGCCACCCTGGTCCCTGGCCCTCGGACCCGCATGGAGACCGCCGAGTTCGCGCTCTCGCTCGCCTCGCGCCGCGTGCGCTCGTCGGTCGTGCGACTGGCGCCGACGAACCACGGCGAGGGCGACAACGGATTCATGGCGACGCTGGTCGCCATCGCCGGCCAGACGGGCGTCGCCGGCTACGTGGGCGACGGGACGAACCGCTGGTCGGCCGTGCATCGGGACGATTCAGCCCACCTGTTCCGCCTGGCCGTGGAAGGTGCCCCCGCCGGATCGACATTGCACGCCGTCGCCGAGGAGGGCGTCTCGATCCGAGACATCGCCGGCGTGATCGGCCGTCACCTGGATGTGCCCGTCGTCTCGGTGGCCCCGGAGGACGCGGCGGCGCACTTCGCATGGCTGGCCCATTTCATCGCCGCCGACAGTCCCGCCTCGAGCACCCTGACCCGCGAATTGCTGGGCTGGCAGCCGATGCAAGTCGGGCTGCTCGACGACCTCGACCGGGGCCACTACTTCCTGAGCTCTGCTCCCAGCGGCGGCTGATCACCTCATCGGTGAGGACGGCCGGAGAGGACCGCTACGAGTTCTCGCCGACTCCCGATGCCCAGCTTGTCGAACACGGCCCGGAGGTGCTCCTGCAACGTGTTCGACGAGATGTGCAGCTCGGCCACGATCGAGCGGGTCGACCAACCCTGCACCACCAGCGCCGCGACGCGGCTCTGGGCAGGAGTGAGCCCATAAGCGGCAAGAATCAACGAGCTCATCTGCGCCGAGCCCGCCACGTCCAGGACGACGGCGACCTGGCGTCCCCCCGCCCCGTCCAGGTTCGAGGCATGCACGCTGATCCAGCCGCCGTTCTTACGCCTCAGTCGAGTCGGTCCCGCTACCCGTGTTGCGCCGTCGATCAGACCCGCGACCTGCGCCGCCATCGCCAGGATCGGAAATGGCAGGTCGAGCTGGGCCGGCCAGTCGGCGTCCACGATGTCGCGCAGCCACAGCTCGGCCTGCCCGTTGATCGAGACCACCGACAGATCGGCGCCGAGAATGATGATCCCCGGACCGTCGGCGGCGACGTCGCTATGTCCGGTGACGGACAGAGCCACGCTTATCCTCAGTCCGTCCGCCAAATGGGGCGCAAGACGTCGGAGCAGGGCGAGCTCACCACTGTCGAAGGCGAGGGCCGAGGACTCCCGGTGCAGGCACAGCACGCCCCAACAGCTGCCGTCAGACATGAGCGCCACCCTCACCTCGTCACCCAATCCGAGGGGAGCGAGCACTTCGCGATATCGCGCGCTGTCGGCCCGATCGCCACGCGTGGCCAGGTCGAGCGAGGCGACGGACTCGGAGGAGGCGGCCAGAGAGGCGAATTTGTTGACGTCGGCTCGACCGAACTCGTTCTCCAAGAATTGCGGCGTCGCGGCGGCCAATGGCTCCTCCGCTAGAGCCGAAGTGAAGAGGAGCGTCGCCGGATCGACGCTGGCGAAGAAGGCCGCATCCACCGACAGGACCGAGCGCAACAGCCTGACGGACTCGGTGCGAAACGCTTCCGGTGCGAGCCCTTGGCGGCCGAGTCTTTCCACCGAGGCGACCGCGCGGTCCCATCCCGGTGACGCCACCTCGGATCTGGCCATGGATCTCACGCTATGCCCACCGGGCTGCCGGACGGGCTGGGACTCACGATCACGGATACTCGATCACGCCCAACTGACAGATGAAGCCGAGATCGTCGAGTCGCCCCCATCGCTCCACGATCCGGTCGCCGCGCACCCGGAAGATGTTGATGCCTGGTAGTACGACGGTCCGGCCCGACGGCTCCACGCCCATGATCTCGCCGCCCGTGTGCGTCCCCGAGGCGGTGAAGAGCTCGACGACGATGTCGCCCTCGGCGACGAGCAGGTGAAGTTCGCTATGCCAATCAGGGAACACCGCCCTGAACATCGCACCCGCGCTCCGCATGCCTTCGCGGTCGGCGCTGGCGCCGAACGGGGGATCATGGTTCACGAACGACTCGGCGAGGTAGTCGTCGACGGCGTTGGGATCGCCCTTGGTGAACAGCGCGCCGATGAAGTCGCGAACGAGAGCTTTGTTGTCTTCGGTGATCGTCATGACCCGAGTGTCCGGCCGCCGAGCCCGCGCCGCCACCCCAACTAGTTGGGGTATGTCTCAGCGACTCGGGAGCGAGGGCGGCAGGTAGGCAACCGACGCGCCATGATCTGCGGATGGCAGGCGCGGAGCGACCTCACCCCGGTCTGGTGTTCAACGAGGTGCCCGACCTCTACGACCGGGTGCGCCCGACGTATCCCGACGAACTGTTCGCGGATCTCGTCGCCATCACCAGTATGGACGAGCAGTTCGCCGTGCTCGAGGTGGGCTGCGGCAGCGGGCAGGCGACGCATTCACTCGCCGGCCTCGGGGGCTCGGTGACCGCAGTCGAGCCCGGAGCGGGCATGGCCACACTCGCCCGCAAGCGGCTTGCGGGCGATCCGAACGTCGAGGTCGAGACGTCCTCGTTCGAGAAGTGGGCCGACCACGGTCGACAGTTCGACCTCCTGGTGGCTGCGGCGTCGTGGCACTGGGTCGACCCGTCGATCGGCTGGCGCAAAGCTCACGCCGTCATCCGTCCCGGAGGATGGATGGCATTGCTCGGCAACGTCGTCGTGCGGCGGCCGGGCGAACCAGAGGTGTACGCGGAGACCGCCGATCTCCACGAGCGCTTCTCGCCCGGCAACCCCGACTGGGGCGATCCGCCCTTCGAGGACGAGGTGCGGGCCACTGACGAGGGTTGGGGACCACCCAACGAGCCCCCGGCCGGCTTGTTCGGTCCGACGATCGTCCGCTGGCACGCTACGGGGCAGTGGTTCGACGGAGACGGCTTCGCCGATCTCCTCCGCACCACGTCCCTATATCGGAGGCTTGACCCCGACGTGCGTGAGCGCTTGCTCGACGCGATCGCCGAACGCATTCGCACCCAGATGGGTGACAGGGCCGTGCGCCGCTACCTGAGCGTCCTAAGGGTCGGCCGGCGCGCCGACTAACCGGTGCACCTAGCGGGACTGCTTTCAAAACCCGCGTTGAGGGTCGTCGCCCCTTGTCGGGAGCGCGAACCTCGTCTGATCCGGCCGTTCGTCTTTCGGCTCGATCGTTCGCGGATTGCTATTGGTGGTTGAACCGGGCCTGGGCTTCGCGTTCGAGGTCGACGTACGGTTCCCCGCTGACATCGACGACGACGCGATTGATGATGCCTCCGGTGAACCGCCACGGAGCGTCGCCCTGGTAGTCGTCGGTCACCGGGTGGCCCCCGTCGCGGCCGACGCAGAGCCCTTCGCCGGCGATCATGTACCCGCCGGGTTGGAGTTTGATCGACCCCTCGCCGACCTTCGTGTCACCGTGGTAGAGCGAGAGGGTGCCAGCGGCGACGCCGGGTGGGTCCTCGCCCGTCTTTTCGAACGACGCGGACAGGAGGAGATTCGTGCCCGTCGGAACGTCGACGGTCGCAACGACCTGCTGCTCCACGATGCCGACGAAGCTGTTGACGTAGTGCAGCCGGTTGTCGCGGAGGTAGAGGCTGTAGCCACCGAACCGCGAGCCCTGCGCGATCAGCACGCCCTGGGCGCCCGGCCCGTGGATGTCGACAAGCGCACCGATCGAGAAGGACCGGTTGCGGATGCTGACTGCCTGGGCCTCGGGGACCTCCGCTCCGTCCGGGAAGTAGACGTAGCGATCGCGCGGCGCCGTCAGCTGCGGGCGGGGAGTGGTGAAGATCTCCAGCGCGCTACGGTCGTCGAGCGGGAACGCGCCGTTGGCCCCAGCCTCAGCGAACCAGAGCCCGACGAGCTCGCGAACCTTCTCGGGGTGCTCGGCGGCCAGGTTGTTCACCTCGGAACGGTCGACATCGGTGTGGTATAGCTCCCATTCGTCGTCGTTGAAGTGACCCCAGCCGCTGATGGTCGGGTGGGTCGTCACGGCCTTCCAGCCGTCGTGCCAGATCCCTCGGGATCCGAGCATCGAATAGAACTGCGTCGATCGCTGCCCCGCCGCCGTCTCGTCGTCAAAGCTGTACCGCATGCTTACACCATCGAAGTGGCTCTGGACGTGCCCCTTGAGAGTTCGGGGAGCTTCGACGCCGAGCACGTCCAGCACGGTGGGGACGAGATCGACGGCGTGGTGATACTGCGTCCGCAGCTCACCGCGCGCCTTCATCCCGGCGGGCCAGGAGATGATGCACGGGTCGGCAGTGCCCCCTTCGAACTCGTAGCGCTTCCACATCTTGAACGGGGTGTTGAACGCCATCGCCCAACCGTTGGGGTAGTGGTTGTAGGTCTTGGTTCCCCCCAGCTCGTCGATCATGGCGAGGTTGGCGTTGATGTCGTCGGGGATGCCGTTCATGAACAGCATCTCGTTGACCGAGCCGTCAGGACCACCCTCGCCGCTGGCCCCGTTGTCCGACACCAGAATGATGAGGGTGTTGTCGCGCTCGCCGATGAAGTCGAGAAAGTCGAGGAGCCGGCCGATCTGGTCGTCGATGTGCGCGAGGAACCCGGCATAGACCTCCGCCATGCGCGAGAACAGGCGTTGCTCGTCGTCCGATAGCGACCCCCACGGACGGGTGACGTCCAGGGGCGGGAACGTCTTGCCGTCAGGCCCGGTGCGCGTCTCAGGGGTGCCGATCGGGTTGATCGGGGGAAGCACGGTGTCGGCTGGCACGATGCCGAGCTGTTTTTGCCGGGCCAGGGTCTCCTCCCGCATCGCCTCGTACCCCTGATCGAACTGACCTTTGAACCGATCGATCCACTCCCGAGGCGCGTGGTGCGGCGCGTGGCACGCCCCCGGCGAGTAGTAGAGAAAGAAGGGCTTTTCCGGAGCCACCGCTTTGGCGTCCCCCATGAACTCGATCGCCTTGTCGGTGATGTCGACGCTGAGGTGGTAGCCGTCCTCGGGTGATGTCGGCTGGTCGACGGGATGGTTGTCGTAGACCAAGTCGGGGTACCACTGGCTCGTCTCGGCGCCCAGAAACCCGTACCAGCGCTCGAATCCGCGCCCGCTCGGCCAATTGCGTCGGGTCGAGGCCAGATTCATCTCATCGGTCGGACAGAGGTGCCACTTGCCGACCATGTAGGTGTTCCAGCCGAGTTCTCCGAGGATCTCCGACAGCATCCCGTTCTCCGGAGGAATCGTGCCGCTGGCGTCGGGGAATCCGACGGCCGCCTCGGTGATGCACGCCATGCTGTTACGAGTGTGGTTCCGTCCGGTCAGCAGACACGACCGCGTCGGCGAACACAAGGCCGTGGTGTGGAACTGCGTATAGCGCACCCCATCACCCGAGATCCGATCGATGTTCGGCGTCTCGATTGGGCCGCCGTACCCGCTCATCGCCGAGAACCCGACATCGTCGAGCGTGATGTAGATGACGTTCGGCGAGCCATCCGGCGCCCGGGGAGGCTCGAAAGGAGTCCAGTCGGCCACCGAATCTCGGATGTCAACCTCGATCCGCCCAGCAAACGGCTCACTCGCAGACATGTCTATCTCCATCCGTCCTGGGACCGACGAGTGTCGACCCGACGGGAATCTACGACCCCTTGCGCGAGATGTCGCCTCGGGACGCCATCGGGAGGCCATCGGGAGGCTGAACGAGTCGACCGGTGCCTGGGGTCGGCCCCGCCTCATTCCGTTTGGGCCATCTCGCTGACGAGTTGGTTGCCTCCGGTCGACCATCCTGGGCTGGATCTGACGTCAGCCTCAGGCAAACCGATGTGCACCAGCCGGGAATCGAACCCGGACGTCCTTTCGGACACAGGGACCTAAACCCTGCGCGTCTGCCTGATTCCGCCACTGGTGCGTGACGAACGAACGGTAGCGGACCAGTCGACACCGCCATCCTCGTGCGCTCGACCGTTGCCGCGAGGGGCGTGGGCACGGAGGCCGACAGGTCGACGGCTCGCGTTCGTGCTGGGCGTGGTCGTCGCGCTTGATCGGCAACAACGCGGGAATGGTCTTCGCCTTCAACGCGGCCACCGCAGGCCCCTGGTTCTGGCGTCGATCGCGTACGGTGGCCCCGTGCTCGAAACCGATCTCCCCACGCCTGCGCTCGTCGTCGACCTCGATGCGTTCGACCACAACCGGAGCGTCATGTCCGAGGCGTGGCCCGGAACGCGATTGCGGCCCCACGTGAAGGCGTTCAAGTCGACGGCCCTGGCTCGACGCCTCGCCGAGGCCGGACACGTCGCCTTCTGCTGCGCCACCATCCGGGAGATGGAGGGCATGGCCGCGGCCGGGCTCGGTGAGGATCTTCTACTGGCCAACGAGGTGCTCGACACCCACCGCCTAGGGGCACTCGTCGAGGCGGGAGCCCGCATTACCGTCGCCGTAGACTCCGACGAAACCATCGCCGCGGCCGTGGCCGGAGGGGTCGGCGAGGTGCTCATCGACGTATGCGTCGGGCTCCCTCGCTGCGGGTGTCCTCCCCAGGAGGCCGGTCGCCTCGGTGACCAAGCGCGGACCGCGGGCCTCGCCGTGCGGGGGGTCATGGGGTATGAGGGCCACGTCGTCGGCCTCGAGGACCGCGACGACCGCGAAGCGAAGGTGGCAATCAGCATGGAAATCCTGACCAAGGCCCACGGGGACGTCGGGGGCGAGATCGTCTCGGGCGGCGGGACCGGCACCTGGGACAGCAATCGGTGGATCACTGAGTTGCAGGCGGGCTCGTATCTCCTCATGGACACCGCCTACGCCGCCCTGGGCATGCCCTTCCGTCCGGCGTTGAGCGTGCTGGGCACCGTGATCTCGGTGAACCGACCGGGAGGCTGGGCGGTAGCCGACGTGGGTCTCAAAGCGCTCGGCATGGACCACGGCAACCCCTCCCTGGCCGAACCACAAGGTGCGAAGGTGTGGTTCTGTTCGGACGAGCACCTGACCTTCTCGGTCGCCCGCGAGGCAACGCCGGTGCAG
>Ga0209068_10000081_pt1 | contig 56683 bp, 37 predicted proteins | sample ColStrG_CSR_2012_FD_187200 | JGI IMG/M metagenome (GOLD analysis project Ga0209068, IMG submission 187200) | Freshwater sediment microbial communities in response to fracking from Pennsylvania, USA - Cold Stream Run_MetaG_CSR_2012 (SPAdes)... | ecosystem: Environmental > Aquatic > Freshwater >...
TCACAGCCCTATATTCAACAAATTTTTGTCGGGCGCGCGCCGGGCATGGATGAGAACACGTTTGAGAGAAAGCTTTACATCGTGCGCAAACGCGCCGAGGCCGAAGCTGCCGCCTCCGAGATGGACGACAAGGAGGTGTTCTACATCCCCTCGCTTTCTGCCCGGACGATTGTTTACAAGGGCTTGCTGCTGGCTCCGCAGATTGCGAACTTTTATGCAGAGCTTGCTGACCCCGACGTGATCAGCGCGCTTTGCCTGGTGCACCAGCGCTTTTCGACGAATACGTTTCCGAGCTGGCAGCTCGCGCACCCGTATCGCTACATCGCACACAACGGTGAGATCAATACTTTGCGCGGCAACGTGAACTGGATGCATGCGCGGCAGTCGGTGCTCGAGTCGCCGCTGTTTGGCAAAGATCTCGAAAAGCTGTTCCCGATCATCGCGCCGAATGGCAGCGACTCCGCGAATCTAGACAACGCAGTGGAACTCCTTGTGCAATCGGGACGCAGCCTGCCGCATGCGATGGCCATGCTGATTCCGGAAGCGTGGGCTGGTAATCCGCACATGAAGCCTGAGAAGCGGGCGTTTTACGAATACCACGCTTCGCTGATGGAACCATGGGATGGGCCGGCGGCGATTGCGTTCACCGATGGACGCGTAATTGGCGCGACGCTGGACCGTAATGGGCTGCGTCCGGGACGTTATATCGTTACCCATGACGATCTCGTTGTTCTTTCTTCCGAAACAGGCGTGCTAGCCATTGACCCCGAGGACGTCAAGACCAAAGGCCGCCTGCAGCCGGGCAAAATGTTCCTGCTGGATACAGTCGAAGGGCGCATCGTTACCGATAAAGAGATCAAGCAGCGCTTGGCCTTTGCTCAGCCCTACGGGCAGTGGTTGAAAGACAACCAGATCACGATGGATCAGTTGCCGGAACCGGTGCGCGTGCGTGCGGCGGATCATGGCACGATTCTTCGCCGACAACGTGCTTTTGGTTACACCCAGGAAGATTTGAAGATGATCCTGGAGCCCATGGGCAGCAATGGCGAAGAGCCTGTTGGTTCCATGGGAACCGACACGCCGCTGGCTTGCCTTTCCGACAAGCCGCAGCCGCTGTTCAATTACTTCAAACAGCTATTTGCGCAGGTTACGAATCCACCGATTGACCCCATCCGCGAAGAGATGGTGATGTCGCTGATCAGCTATATCGGGACTGAACGCAACATTCTGGTAGAGACACCAGAGAACTGCCACACGCTCAAGTTGCCGCATCCGATTCTGACGAATCGCGACCTGGAAAAGTTGCGCCGCGTTTCGCGTGGAGATTTGCTGGCGACGACCCTTTCCGCCCTGTTTCCAGTGGCGGACGGCGAAGCTGGACTCAAGCGAGCTTTGGATGAACTCTGCCGTCAGGCTTCGCGGGCCGTGGAGTCTGGGTACACGTTGCTTATCATTTCGGATCGCGGAGTGGATTCAAACTACGCTCCGATCCCCAGCCTGCTGGCGTTGGCCGCAGTCCACAACCTGCTGGTGCGGGAAGAAACGCGTACGCAAGTCGCCCTGATCGTGGAATCCGGTGAGCCGCGCGAAGTGATGCATTTCGCTTTGCTGATTGGGTACGGGGCCAGTGCGATCAATCCGTATCTCGCGATTGAAAGCCTTGAGGATCTGGCCGCACGCGGCTATCTGCCGGAGACACTGCCGGCGGAAGGTGCGATCAAGAACTTCATCAAGGCTGTGAACAAAGGCCTGCTAAAGACGTTTTCCAAGATGGGTATATCGACGCTGCAGAGCTACCGCGGCGCGCAGGTTTTTGAAGCGATTGGCCTGAACCAGCAATTAATTGAGACCTACTTCGCTGGAACAACTTCGCGGCTCGAAGGAGTTGGTTTGGAGGTGCTGGCGCGCGAAGCGCAGATGAAGCATGAGAATGCGTTTCATCCAGCGTCGGAGTTTGACGATGAACTGCTCTCGGGAGGCGCTTACCAATACCGGACCGACGGTGAATACCATTTGCTGAATCCGCTCACGATCAGCAAACTCCAGCATGCGGTGCGGAGCTCGAGCTTTGCGACGTTTGAGGAATATACCGCCCTTATCGACGACCAGAGCCGTAACCTGTGCACGCTGCGCAGCCTGATGCAGGTGAAGAAAGCCGACGATCCCGTTCCGATTGAAGAAGTAGAGCCGGCCAAGGAGATTGTGAAGCGGTTCACGACCGGCGCGATGTCGTTCGGGTCGATCAGCAAGGAAGCGCATCAAACGCTGGCGATTGCGATGAACCGCATCGGCGGCAAGTCGAATACCGGCGAAGGCGGCGAGGATGAAGAGCGCTACATCCCCGATGCCAACGGAGATTCGCGGCGCAGCGCGGTCAAGCAAGTGGCGTCGGCGCGGTTTGGCGTGACGGCGAATTATCTGGTCAACGCCGATGAGCTGCAGATCAAGATGGCGCAAGGCGCAAAACCCGGCGAGGGCGGCCAGCTTCCGGGACACAAAGTAGATGACGTAATCGCGAGGCTGCGGCATTCGATCCCGGGCGTGGGACTGATTTCCCCGCCGCCGCATCATGACATTTACTCGATTGAAGACCTTGCGCAATTGATTTACGACTTGAAGAACGTAAACCCTTCCGCCCGCATCGCAGTGAAGCTCGTGGCGGAAGTGGGAGTCGGAACTGTCGCTGCGGGCGTGGCCAAAGCCCACGCGGACGTGGTGTTGATCAGCGGCGACAACGGCGGAACGGGCGCTTCCCCGCTGAGTTCGATCAAGCACGCTGGCGCGCCCTGGGAACTTGGACTGGCGGAAGCGCATCAAGTGCTGCTTCTGAACGACCTGCGCGGCCGGATTCGCGTGCAGGCGGACGGAAAGTTGCAGACCGGACGCGATGTTGTGATCGCGGCGCTACTGGGGGCGGAAGAATTTGGTTTTGCTACCACGCCGTTGGTTGCGATGGGCTGCATCATGCTGCGGAAGTGCCATCTGAATACCTGCTCGGTTGGCATCGCAACGCAAGATCCGGAGCTACGCAAGCAGTTTCAGGGTCAACCTGAGCACGTGATCAACTTCTTTTTCTATCTTGCAGAACAGGTGCGGCGGTACATGGCGGATATGGGCTTCCGCACTGTGGACGAAATGGTGGGACGCGTGGACATGCTGGAAACGGCTCCCGCGGTGGATCACTGGAAGGCGCGCGGCATCGATCTGTCCGCGCTGTTCTATAACCCGTCCGTGCCGAGCCGAGTGGCGCGACGCCGCGTGGAAGCCCAAGATCATGGGTTGGATCAGGCGCTGGATCATCAACTGATTGAGCGGATGCATCCGGCTTTGGAACATGGCAAGCCCGTGGAGATGACGGTTCCCATTCGCAACGCGCACCGCACGGTGGGAGCAATGTTGAGCGGCGAAGTGGCGCGACGTTACGGGTCAGAAGGATTGCCCGAGGACACGCTGCGCATCAACTTTACCGGGTCCGCTGGGCAGAGTTTTGGCGCGTTTCTGGCGAAGGGCATCACTTTGACGTTGGAAGGCGATGCGAACGACCACGTTGGGAAAGGCCTGTCGGGCGGGCGGATTGTTGTGTACCCTCCGCGGAATTCCGGGTTTGCTGCGGAAGAAAATATTCTCATCGGCAATGTGGTTCTCTATGGAGCTACCGGCGGGGAGGCGTTCTTCAACGGTGCGGCAGGCGAACGCTTTGCGGTGCGCAACTCTGGCGCTACGGCCGTCGTAGAGGGCGTGGGCGACCATGGTTGCGAATACATGACGAAGGGATTGGTGCTCGTATTGGGAGCTTGCGGGCGCAACTTTGCGGCTGGCATGAGCGGCGGCATTGCGTATGTGTTTGACGAGAAGCTGGACTTCTCCGAGAAGCGCTGTAACCTCGCGTCGGTGGATTTGGAACCGGTGATCTCCGAGGCGGATGCGCGGATTGTCCGCGATTTACTCACGCACCATGTGCATTTGACCGGAAGTCAGCGTGCGCAATGGATTCTGGAGAACTGGGTAGAAATGCTGGCGCGCTTTATCAAAGTGTTTCCGCATGAATACAAACGCGTGCAGGGGATTCCGCGTGGAGCGCGGCCTTATGTGCCCGTTACTTCTGTTGCTGCAGCACCGCAGCTGGCGGCTGCGTCCTACGGGCAGGTGCGCCATGGGTAAGGCAACTGGGTTTGTAGAGTATGCGCGCGAGCTTCCGCAGCGACGCCCGGTGACGGAGCGCGTCAACGATTGGTTTGAGATTTATCTCGACTTTCCAGAAGAGAAAATACAGAAGCAGGGTGCGCGGTGCATGGATTGCGGCGTTCCCTTCTGCCACAACGGATGTCCGGTGAACAATCTGATTCCGGATTGGAATGATTTGATCTATCGCGGACGGTGGCAGGAGGCGCTGCGGCGACTGCATTCGACGAACAATTTTCCGGAGTTCACCGGGCGGATTTGTCCGGCGCCCTGTGAGGCTTCGTGCGTGCTGGGGATCAACCAGCCTCCGGTAGCGATTAAGCAGATTGAAAAGGACATTATCGAGCGCGGCTTCCGGGAAGGCTGGATTCGTCCAGAGCCGGCAAAGGTGCGCACGGGGAAAAAGGTTGCGATCGTAGGATCTGGTCCGGCAGGGCTGGCCGCAGCGCAGCAGCTCTGCCGCGCGGGCCACAGCGTTACCGTTTACGAGAAAGCAGACCGCATCGGCGGACTGCTGCGCTACGGCATCCCCGAATTCAAGCTGGAAAAGAATATTGTCGACCGGCGGCTAGAGCAGATGGCGGCGGAGGGCGTGAAGTTCGTCACCAACGCACACGTGGGCGGCAACGTGGCGGTCGCGGAGTTGCAGCAAGAATTTGACGCGATCGTGTTGGCAGGTGGCGCGGAACAGTCTCGCGATCTAAACGTTCCGGGACGAGAACTTAGGGGCATACATTACGCTATGGAATTCCTGCCGCAACAGAACCGGCGGAATCTCGGCGACACGGTTGGGGAGGAGTCGGAAATTCTGGCGACGGGCAAGCGGGTGGTCATCATCGGAGGCGGCGATACGGGAGCGGATTGTCTGGGAACGGTACATCGCCAGAAAGCGCTGTCGGTTCATCAGTTTGAGATCATGCCGAAGCCACCGGAAGAACGTGCTCCGCAGACTCCGTGGCCGCTGTGGCCCATGCAACTGCGGACCGAGGGTGCGCACGAAGAGGGTGGGACGCGCGAATGGAGCTTGGCGACGACCAAGTTCACCGGGGACGAGAATGGACACGTGAAGCAACTGCATGGCGTGCGGGTGGGAGCGCCACCGAACTTCGAGGCTGTGCCGGGGTCGGAATTCACGATGGAAGCGGATGTCGTGCTGTTGGCTATGGGATTTCTTGGGCCTGTGCGTGGCGGGATGATTGAGCAGTTGGGAGTGGCGCTTGATGTCCGCGGCAACGTGGCGGCAGATGCTGGATACATGTCTTCGGTGCCTGGAGTTTTCGCGGCGGGAGATATGCGGCGCGGACAATCGCTGGTGGTGTGGGCGATTGCGGAGGGCCGCAAGGCGGCGGAGTCGGTGGACCGCTATCTCAAACAAACCACTAGCCTGCCACAGTGAACCCCTGGTTTTCGAGCAGGAATACGCCTCGAGCGTTTGTGGAAATCGCCCTGCTCGTCGTACAATCTAACTTGAAAATCGCGCGTTTAGGGGCCTCTCGCCCGCCTTTCGCAAACCTAATATCAGGATCCCGATTCAATGAATATCGTTTATGGCTTGTTTGTCACCGTTCATGTGAGTGTGTGTTTGTTTTTGATCATCGTGGTGCTGCTGCAGAGCGGCAAGGGTTCGGATATTGCCGCCGCTTTTAGCGGACAAGGCAGCCAGACGGCTTTTGGACCACGCGGCGCAGCTACTGCACTTTCGCGGGCAACGACCTGGTCGGCAATTATTTTTATGGTGACGTCGGTCTCTCTCGGGATCATGGCTCTGAAGCAGGGACCGAGATCCGTCCTGGAGAACATAAAAGCTCCGGCTACGTCGCAGGCTCCCGCCGCGCCGAAGAAGTAGCCCGGTTCAGGTGACTCCCAAGAAATGATTCACGAAGTCCTTCCCGTGGGCCCGCTGCAGTGTAATTGCTCCATTGTTGGCGACGAGGTGACCCGGGAGGCGATGGTCATCGACCCCGGTGACGACATTGCTAAAGTTGTCGCTATCCTGGAAAAACATAACCTGACTGTAAAACAAATTGTGATCACCCACGCGCACATTGACCATGTGGGTGGTGCGATGAAGTTGCGCCGCCTGACCGGCGCGCCGATTCTGCTCAACGAAAACGACTATGCGCTCCTGAAGATGCTGGATGTACAAGCGGCGTGGCTACGGATGGACGCGCCGGAAAAAGTTGAGATTGATCAGAGCCTATCTCATGCGCAAACCCTTCAGGTTGGGTCTCTCGTCTCCAATGTGCTGCACACACCGGGTCACACGGAAGGTAGCGTTTGCTTGTACTTCCCTACCGAGCAGAAGCTGATTGCCGGCGATACGCTATTTGCGGGCAGCATTGGGCGGACAGACTTGCCGGGAGGATCGTTCCAGAAGATCATTAGCTCCGTGAAAGGTAGTCTTCTGGCTTTGCCTGATGAGACGGTTGTGTATCCGGGACATGGTCCTATCACGACGATTGGCGAAGAGCGCGAGTCGAATCCGTTTCTGCAGGGCTAGTGTGTCGTCGTTTTGAGTCTCGCAAGGAACCCTATCGCAGGGAGTCGAAAGGGATTCCTCGCTGCGCTCGGAATGACAAAGCGCTCGGAATGATAGAACGTGGAACAACAAACCTAAACAACTTGGTCTAGGTCGGGAAGTGCGCGAGTATCCGCTCAACGCCCGAACGAAATTCTTCGCGCGACGGCAGCATACTCAACACAAGGTATCCGTCCTCCGGAAAGTCGAAGAAGTGACCGGGATGCACCAGCACCGATTGCTTTTCTAGCAACTCAATCGCAAGGTCTTCGTCGGAACGCGTTGCAGGCACTCGCAGGACGACATACCAACCGCCTTCCACGTCGAGACGGGTGATGAGAGTCTGCTTCGCCAGTTGGCGGTCAAGCTCTTTCAGGTTGGCGCGTAAACGCACTTGTAGCTGGTGTTGGAACGCGCGGCGCTGCTCTAGCAGAGTCGGCAGGGCCAACTGCACCGGCGTGCTCATAGACAAGAACGTGTCAGCGATGACATCCAGTCGCGCGATGGCCTCGGCGGCAAGGGCTTCGGGACCGCTCGTGACAAGCCAGGACGCCTTCATCTGCGGCAGGCCCGCGATCTTCGAAAGGCCGCTCACCGTAAACGTAAGCGCGCCCGTGTTTTTAGCAGAGGTTCGCCTGCGCACTCCGTCGAAGGCGAAGTCGAGGAAGACTTCGTCGGCCACCACCGCCATGTGCCGATGCGAACACAGCCAGCAGAGCGCCCGCATCTCTTTGGGCTTCACAAACGATCCGGTTGGGTTGTTGGGATGGACAACGATCACGGCCTTTGAGCGTTCCGTGAGTTTCTGTTCCAGTCCTCGCAAGTCCATCTGCCAGCCATGGTCGTAGATCAGAGGATAGGGCACCAGCGTCACGACTTGCAGGTCGGCGAGGAATTGGAACAGCGGGTAACTTGGCGCGGGGACTAGAATCTCATCGCCGGGATCGCACAGCAGGCGAAAGATGAACGCGTAAGCCTCGCTGGTGCTGGTGGTCAGCACAATTCGGTCGGGGGAGACCTTCGCGTTTTGATGGTGGTAATAGGCGGCCACCGCTTCGCGCGCGGCCAGTAAACCTTTCGCTTCCGGACGGTACTGCAGAGACTCTGGCTGCGCCAACGACTGCAGAATGATCTCCGAGGCATACTCCAACCCAACGCGGGTCGGGTTGGAAGCCGTTAAGTCGACGGCCACTCGTCCTTCCGCGCGAAAGCTATCACAGGCCTCGGTGTAGCGGTTCGGCTGGAGCTTCCATTCGGTGCGTTTTGAAAACATAGACGGGAGTTGGCAACGTCGGAATCAACTCATCCGCCGAATGCTTCTTTATTGACCACGTAAGGCATTTTTGTGATGTCTCCGCCGTAGTTGCCTTCCAGCACGTCGATCAGGCCCTGCACGCAGCGGCCTGCCATGCCTTTTGCGGGATCAGTGGAGAGTCGTGTAATCCGGCCCGCGCTGGCGAAGTGCGGATAGAGGCGGCAGCGGTCTTCAATCGCGGGATCGCGTAGCGGAGAATCCGCGGCGAGTGGCTCCTTTTCGTAAACGTCGAGAGCCGAACCCGCAATCCACTTTTCCCGGAGGGCTTTGGCAAGCGCATTCTCGTCCACGACTGGGCCGCGCGATGTGTTGATCAAGTATGCGCTCGGCTTCATGGTACGCAAGGTCGTCTCGTTGAAGAGATGATATGTCGGCGTCTTGCTTTCTCCTTCGCGCAATAACGGGACGTGCACGCTGACGAAGTCGGCTTGTGCAAGAGCTTCGTTCAATTCTACGTATTTGATCCACGACTTCTCTTTCACCAGTCCGCGCGCGAAGCTGAGGTCTTTCAGCTCCTGGATTCCCTTCACAAAGTCATGATTCTGGTAGGCCGGGTCGTAGCACAGGATATTCATGTCGAAACCGGAGCATTTGCGAATCATGGAGAGCCCGATGCGTCCGGTTCCAATGATGGCAATAGTCTTGCCGGCAACTTCGTCACCGAGAAACGGCAAATAGGGATGCCAGAATCCCCACTGATTTTCCCGCAGCAAGCGTTCCGCGCTCCACATTCTGCGCGCGACCGATCCCATCAGCAGAAAAGCAAATTCGGCGGTGGCGTCAGTCAGCACATCGGCGGTATGCGTGAACGGAATCTTGTATTTGTTGGCGTCAGCGCGGTTGATGTTGTCGAACCCGACAGCAATCTGCGAAACGACCTTCAGTGTTCCCGGGCCCGCTGCGAAAACTTCGGCATCGATGGGATCGCGCAGCGTGGTCAGAAGACCGTCAATGCCCGATCGGACTTTGTCGAGGATCAGGCTCTTGGGCGGCGCTTCCGGCTTGGGATAGACCTCAACGTCATATCCACGGCCGCGCAGAAGATCGATAGAGTCGCCCATGTCGCAGGTGGCAAAAATGCGGAAGTTTGTCGTCATTGGGATGTCGTTAGGATTCAGTGGGACGTATTTTTTGGATCAGTAACGCTATTGTCATTCTGAGCGCAGCGAAGAATCCCTATCGCTGCAAAGGGTGTTTATGTTTGAAAGGGATTCTTCGCTACGCTCAGAATGACAGATCATATTCTTGGAATAATCTCTACAAATTCTTCTCTGCCCAGTTCCCTACTCGTTCGAGCGCCTGCTCCAGATTTTCGTAGGAGTTCGCAATGCTGAAGCGCAGATAGCCTTCTCCGGATGCTCCGAAGGCTGTGCCGGAAAGCGCTGCAACGCCAGCGTCGTCGAGCAGGGCATCCGCGAGCTTCTTCGACGGCCAGCCCGTCTTCTGAATATTGGGGAAGGTATAAAACGCGCCTGCGGGAACGCGGCAGGAGAAACCCTTAATCTGATTGAGCCCCTTCACGAACATGTCGCGTCGCCGCAAGAACTCCAGGCGCATCTTTTCAACCGAATTCTGATCCCCACGCAACGCCTCGACCCCAGCGACTTGCGTAAAACTCGCCGTGCACGATGTTGCGTTCGTAACCAGCCGTGAAACCTGTGGAACCAGATCTGTGCGCATAACGCCATATCCCATGCGCCATCCAGTCATAGCATACGTCTTCGAGAATCCGTCCAGAATGATCGTCCGGTCTTTGAACCCGGCAACGGCCGCGATCGAGTGATGCTTCCCATCGAAAATCAGGCGGGAGTAAATCTCATCCGACAGGATCATCACATCGCGGTTGCCGATCACTTTGGCGATTTCCTGAATATCCTGACCTGTGAGAACTCCTCCCGTAGGATTGTGCGGCGAGTTCAGGATAATCAACCGCGTGCGATCCGTAATCAGCGACGCCAGCTCTTGGACGTCAAAACGGAAGTCCATTTCTTCTCGCAATCGGAGCGGTATGGCCTTCGCGCCCGCGAAGTTGATCATGGATTCGTAAATTGGAAAACCCGGGTTCGGGTAAATCACTTCGTCGCCTGCCTCAGCCAAGGCCAGAATCACGAAGAACATCACGGGCTTCCCGCCGGGGACGACGACCACTTCCTCCGGGCTCACCGAGATGCCGCGCGAACGGCTGACATCTTCCGCAATCGCTTCGCGCAGCTGCGGCAATCCTGGAGCCGGGCCGTAGTGCGTCCACCCCTTGCGGAGCGCATCTACCGCGGTATCCACAATGTTGGCCGGAGTATCGAAGTCAGGTTCGCCAATTTCCAGGTGGATAATGCTCTTGCCCTTGGCTTCCAGAGCACGAGCTTTGACCAGAACTTCAAACGCGGTCTCGGTGCCAAGGCGCGACATGCGTTCGGCGAGTTTGAGCGGATGGGTGGTTTCGCTAACAGGACTCATAGGCATGAACAAAAACGCCTAATTATACGCCGGGGCAAGCATCGAGTGGATTGACTGCGAAGGGTACAGACACAAATGGCGCGGACGAGAACGCCCGCGCCGCATGTTCTTATTTTTGTTTTTTCTATTCCTGGATGTGAGACTCTTCTTCGCTCTGCGCACGTAAAATGCGGTCGACAGAATAGGGAGCGCGTCGCATGGGCGAATGGTAGTGCCGGACCTGCATCTCGCCGAGCAGCCCGATCGCCAGCAGATTCATACCGAGCACCAACAGCACCGCGCCAAACAGCATGAGCGGTCCGTGCGTCGCCACGACATCGATGTGGTGCAACAGCTTCTGCGCCATCAGCCAAACGGCGATTCCGCTGCCGGCAAAAATGCTCAACATGCCGCCAGTGCCAAAGAAATGCAGCGGACGGGATAGGTAGCGCAGCAGAAAGCGAATCGTGATGAGGTCAAAGAATACCCGGAACGTTCGCGAAATTCCGTAGTGCGAAACGCCGCGCTCTCGGTTGATGTTGCGGATGGGCACTTCGCAAATGGTGGCCCCATGCCACGACGCCAGCGCCGGAATGAAGCGATGCAGTTCGCCGTACAGTGGCACCTGCTCCAGAATTTCGCGCCGGTAAGCCTTGAAGGTGGTGCCAAAATCGTGGATATCCACGCCGCTCAGCTTGGCCATCGTCCAATTGGCAATGCGCGACGGGAAACGGCGCAGCCAGAAATTATCGATGCGCTGTTTCCGCCAGCCGCTCACAATGTCGTAGCCCTCGGCGACTTTTTCGAGGAACAGCGGGATGTCCGCCGGATCATGCTGAAGATCGCCGTCCATGGCAATAATGAATTCACCGCGCGCGTGATCGAAACCCGCCGCCAGGCCAGCCGTCTGGCCAAAGTTGCGGCGCAGCTTTACGACCGTCACGCGGCTATCGACGGAGGCAATTTCGCGCAGCAGATCGAAGGTTTGATCTTCGCTGCCGTCGTCCACCAGCACGATTTCAAATGTCTCGCCGCTCGCTTCCATCACCGCTTTCAGGCGGTCATAGAGGTCAGTGACATTCTCCTGCTCATTGTGCAGGGGAACTACGATCGAGTATTTCAGCATGGTTGTTCTTTAATTATACCGAATTTCAAGGGGCAAAATCCCCTTCTGGGGGTCAAAAACAGCTGCCAGGAAACTCAAAAGTACCGTGCTGGCAACACAAAGTTGGATGCCTGCGTAAGGCAAAACGTTCCAACGGATTCCATGGAGGCGTGCAAAATCAAGTCCTGACGAGGAGAATTCCAGCCCGAAGCTCAATCTATCGCCGAATCTTGAGGTCTCAGCTTGCGACGCTCTGCCAACAGCAGCGTCTGATAGGGCCTCTTCAGTCCGACCAGGGCTTGACCACGCGATCCCACCGATGCGGCTTCAACGCCTGCAGCAACTTCGCGTCCAGCGCTCCTTGATCGCTCAGAGCCATATTTTCACGCACGTGATCAAGCTTGCGCATGCCGACAATGGTCGTGCTGACCGTGGGGTTCGAAAGAATGAAGCGCAGCGCCATCTGTGGCAACGACATTCCGGGCGGCACAACCGGCTTCAGCTTCTCAACGCGAGGGATGGTATTGCCGAGATTCTCCGGACCAAAATATTTCGACCGCCAATCGGTATCCGGAAACCGCGTCTGGAGCGTCATCTTGCCACCGAGGCTGCCTTCGTCGAGCGGGACGCGGGCTATCACGCCGACGTTCAGTTTCTCGCAGAGGGGAAACAGCTCATCCTCAGGCGACTGGTCGAAAATGTTGTAAATCACTTGCACCGCATCGACCAGCCCCGTGTTCAGAGCCTTGATGCCGTTGGCTGGCTGCCAGCGATTGAGACTCAAGCCGAACGCCTGAATCAGACCATCGCTCTTGAGTTTTTCCACCGTGCTGCGGAATTCCGGGTCGTCCGTCCAGCTATCGTCCCAAACATGCAGTTGCAGAAGGTCGATTGATTTCGTGCCGAGCTTTTGCAGAATTGCGTTGGTGTATTGAAATACGTGCGAGGCCGGAAACACATCGGTGTATTTGTCTGTCGGTAAGGCTGGCCACTGGTCATTCTTGGGCGGAATCTTGGACGCCGCATAAATCCGCTTGCCCGGATTGCGTGCCAGAATCTGACCGAGCAGGCCATCGCTCTTGCCATCCCCATAAGCCCACGCGGTATCGAAGAAATTGCAGCCTAAATCCACCGCCAACTGCATGGCCGCGAGAGATTCCGTGTCCTCCGAACCGCTCCATCCAGACATGCCCCAGAGGCCCTGTGCCATATCGCTGACTTCAAAACCGGTACGTCCCAGCTTGCGGTAGTTCAATGAAATCTCCTTGGTTCGAATCGCTTGCCCAGAAAGCCTACACCACAAAATACTTCGCGGCGGGATGATGGACCACAATCGCCGAAGTCGATTGCTCAGGATCGAGCAGGAATCCCGAAGTCAACCGAACCCCCACATTCTCCACCGGCTTGAGCAGTTGAAACAACTTGGTCTGGTCTTCGAGATTCGGGCACGCCGGATAGCCAAACGAATACCGTGAACCATGATACTTCTGGTGAAACAAGTCTGAAATCCGTGCTGAGTCTTCGCCAGCGATTCCCAGCTCTTCGCGCATTTTCTTGTGAAGGTATTCCGCAAGCGCCTCCGCCGTCTCCACCCCAAGGCCATGCAGATAGAGGTATTTCGTGTATTCGCCCTCTTCAAAAAGCTTCTGCGCCGCGTGCGAGACCTTCTCCCCCATGGTCACCAGCGAGAGTCCAATTACGTCCATGGTCCCTGAATCTTTCCGCATGAAGAAGTCGGAAATGCAAAGGCGTCGACCCTCCCGCTGGCGTGGGAATGTAAACCGCAGGAGCTCCGGCAGCTTCTCCTTGCTGGTGCCACTCTGTGGAGAGTGATCTCCCGGGTCATACACCACGACATCGTTCCCGTCCGCCTGGCACGGGAAATATCCCCAAACCGCCTTGGGCTCCAACACTCCCGACGTCAGCGCCTCTTCCTGCATCTTCAGCAGAATTGGACGGTATTTTTCCTGAACTAGCCGCACATAGTCTTCCTGCGACGCCGTCTTCAATTGCCATTGATTCTTGAACAGTGCAGTCTCGTTGATGTACGGAAAGACTTCCCGCAAGTCCCAATCCTTCTTCACGCGGATGCCATAGAACGGCGCCACTGGCACGCTCGGCGCGTCCTGCACGACTTTGCTGCGTTCTGAAAACGCAGGCCCTGTTTCCTCCTCCGCATGAACCGCCCTGGCGTACTCCTTCGGCGTGCGGCCCTCGAGCATGCGGGCCTCTTTCGCGCCATTCGGAGAAATCAAGTCTTCCATGATGTGAAGACCATCAAACGCGTCGTTCGCGTAGAACACCGCCGACGAATATTCCCGTCGCAGATCGTCTTCCACGTACTTACGCGTCAGCGCCGCGCCGCCACAGATGACAGGGATCTCCAGCTTGCGCAATTGCAGATCCTGGATCACATACTTCATCTCCAGCGTCGACTTCACCAGAAGCCCGCTCAGACCAATCGCATCTGCCTTGTGTTCATGGGCCGCGTGAAGAATTGTCTCGGCTGGCTGCTTGATCCCGAGGTTCACCACCTTGAAACCGTTATTGGTCAGGATGATATCGACCAGGTTCTTGCCGATATCGTGAACATCGCCCTTCACCGTGGCGAGTACGAGCGTTCCTTTTTGCGAGCCGGACTTCTTCTCCATCTTCGGCTCGAGATACGCGACTGCAGCCTTCATGACTCCAGCCGAATCCAGCACCGATGGCAACTGCATCTTGCGCGCGCCAAACAGTTCGCCGACCGTACGCATGCCGTCGAGGAGCACGTTGTTAATGATGTCCAGCGGCGTGTAGGTCGCCAGCGCTTCGTCCAACAACTGATCGAGAGTCTGTTTTTTCTCGCCGTCGCCAACGCTTTTTTCGCCGTTGATGATCGCGTACTTCAGCTTGTCTTCGATCGCAAGGGATTCCACGTGCGCGCGGGCCGCAGTGTCTTTCATCCCCTTGCTACCAGCAAAGTGCTGCATGTAAACCTGCAAGGGGTCGCCTGCGGAACGATCGCAGTGAATCAGCTTGCGCGCGAGATCAACTTCTACCTGAGGAATCTTATATAACGGATAGATTTTACTGTAGTTAACAATAGCCATATCGAGGCCATTGTCGACCGCCTCGTGCATGAAAACGCTGTTGAGAACCCGTCGCGGGTAGGCGTCCAAGCCAAACGAAATGTTGCTGACGCCGAGAATCGTTCGAACGTCCGGAATCTCCGCTTTGATCCGCTTCACCGCCGCTAGCGTTTCCATGCCAGCCGTGCGGTAGTCTTCCTGCCCCGTCGAAATCGGGAGGGTGAGCGCATCAAAAATCAGATCCACGCCGCGAATGCCATACTTCTCCGTTGCCAACTTGTGGATACGTTTGGCAATCGCAACCTTGCGGTCTGCGGTCAGTGCCATGCCTTCTTCGTCAATCGTCAGCGCAATCACCGCTGCGCCGAAGCGCTTCGCCATCGGCAGGACTTTCGATGTGCGCTTTTCGCCGTCTTCCAGATTGATGGAATTGATAATCGCCTTACCCGGAATCCGCTTCAGTGCCTCCTCAATTACGTCGGCTTCGGTGCTATCGACGAGAATCGGCGCAGGCACGCGCGTGGCAATCTTCTCCAGCACGCCGCAGATGTAAGCTTTTTCATCCTCGCCCACAATCGCGCAGCACAGATCCAGCATGTGCGAGCCGTCATTCGCCAGCTTCTTTGCCAACGCCAGAATATCGTCATACTTCTGCGCTCGCACCAGATTGCGGAAGTGCTCGACGCGCGTTGTGGTATTCAGTTCTTCTGCGACGATCAGTGGCTTGGGATCTAAATCCAGAGGGACGGCCGTGTATGCGCTGGAGGCGGCGCCAACCGCCTTCACGTCGCGCTTGGCGGGCTCCAGCCCGGAAACAGCATCCACGACCGCTTTGAGATGGTCCGGCGTCGTTCCGCAGCATCCCCCGACGATACGAACCCCGTAGTCGACAACAAAATGCTTGTGATAGTCCGCGAGTTCCTTTGGCGTGAGCTTATAAACCGCTTTCCCGCCAACGTTCTGTGGCAACCCAGCATTCGGCAATACCGAAACATGTTTGGTCGAGTTCAACCCCAGGTAGCGAACCGCGTCGTTCATCTCCAGCGGCCCGGTAGCGCAGTTCAGCCCAAGCACATCAATATCGAACGGTTCGAGCGCCGTGTGCGCCGCAGCAATTTCGGTGCCGAGCAGCATCACGCCGGTCTCTTGCAGCGTGACTTGCACCTGCACCGGCAACCGCTTCCCCGCCTTCCTCATTGCCTCAAAGACAGCTGCGACTGCAATTTTTGCTTGGAGCAAATCCTGGGAGGTCTCGACCAACAGGATATCCACGCCCCCTTCGATCAGCGCCAGCGCCTGCTCTTCAAACGCTGCCTCCATCTCGTCGAAGCTGATATGTCCCAGCGAAGGCAGTTTCGTCGTCGGACCCATCGAGCCAGCCACAAATCTCGGATGGCCCGGAGTCGAAAACTGATCCGCCACTTCCCTCGCGAGCTGCGCCGACTTGCGGTTGATCTCCGCCGTCCGGTCTTGCAGCCCATATTCCGCCAGCACGATACGCGTCCCCTGGAACGAGTCCGTTTCAATCACGTCGCACCCAACCTGCAGGAAGGAAGCGTGAATGTCGCGAATCATATCCGGGCGGGTGAGCACCAGAACCTCGTTGAAGTTGTCATGCCCCCACCGGTCATCGAGCGAGGGTTCCCGCAACTCCACGTTGGTTCCCATCGCGCCGTCATAGATGACGACGCGCTCACGCACAAGTTTTAGAAAATCGGACATAAGTTTTTGCAAGACTCCATGAACCAACGGCAGGCCTTAATTCAAAAGAGGTAACCGCATCATTACTGACGAAGCCCATCCTCCGACGGCACCAGCAACCAGTATCCAAAACACTCCTGCGAGATAGAGAGCACGGAAGCACCACTCCCGAACCGATTTCGATAGCCTCCCACGTTTGTGCTCGACATACCTAAAAAGTGTTTTGCCAGCTTGCCACTGTGTCCACGCAAAGCTAATTCCCAACGCTAAACCAACGATGATCGCTAGGGCATAACCTCCGACGCCAACGTTGAGATGCTTGGCTGATGACAGCGCACCAGCGATAGGAATCGTAAAGCAAATCGCAATGAGCAAATCCCACAGTGTCATAGCCCAATCTCCAGCGTTTCAAACTACCGACGGCCCTTGAGGCGGCCTTCGTCATCCAGATACAACAAAGCCGGTCCACTGGCGGACCGGCTTTGGCAATTCTAAAAATCCGGTCCTTACCCAGGCAAGACGCGTTGCGTTTGCATCTCAGCGCTATTGAACACAGCGTTGTCGCCCATTTGCGCGGGCTTGATGGCCAGCAACTGCTCTTTGCGATAGACCAGCGCCCCTGCATTGAACGTCGCCAGTTCAAAACCGTGCCCATGCGTGATCGCATCGGTCGGGCAAGCTTCCACACAGTATCCGCAGAAAATGCAGCGGTTGTAGTCGATGTTGTAGACCGCGGCATAGCGCTCGGCGCCGGAGACACGCTTTTCGGCTGTGTTTTCAGCAGCCTCAATATAGATGCAATTCGAAGGGCAGGCCGCCGCGCACAAGAAACAAGCTACGCATTTTTCCAGGCCGTTTTCGTCGCGCTGCAGCACGTGCATACCGCGAAAACGTTCCTGAAACTTCGCGCCCTTAAAAACGCCAGGGCCATCGGGATAGTTCTCGACGACCGTGGGCTGAAACATCTCCATAAAGGTGATGCCCATCCCTTTGGCCACTTCGCTAATGTCTTTGATTACGGACATGACTTGAACAGTATACCGGAAGCCTCCGGAGTGGGGCACCTCGACCGCAAAAGACCTTCGCAAGTGAGCGCCCCACTGCCCGAATGACTGGTCCGCCGGCCCTAGCTCCCCGTCCTACCCTTTCGTGGGACTCGCCCCCACCGATGGGTAGTCTCCCCAGTTCGCTTTCGCGATTACTTCTGTATATGAAACGTCACTGCCTTCTTCGCGTTTCTCGTGCTAGTCTCGGAACAGATGAAGGGTCGGCTCAAATCCGTGTTCTTCGACGTCGGAAATACGCTGACCTATGCGGATTTAGCGGTTACGCTGCAGCCTTTGGCGAAACGCGGACTCCATCCAACAGATGTGCAATTACGCAAGGCGGAAATTGAGACGCGGCGCGAAATGGATGTCCTCAACCTCTCCGGCTCGCAGCTGAACCCCGATGCGGAGTACTGGAGAATCTTCCTCACCAAACTGATGGAATGGCTGGGTGTCCAAGATGCGGCTCTCTTAGCCGAGGCTACGTTTGAGTGGCGTAGCGCCCGCAATTGGACCCGTATGTCTCCGGGGACACCAGCCATTCTCGAACGGCTGGCTTCGAAATACGAACTGGCGGTAATCAGCAACTCGGACGGCACCATGTCCCGGCTCTTGAAGCACCTGGACCTGGCTCGTTACTTCCGCACCGTGACGGATTCAGGCGTTGTCGGCCATCAAAAACCGTCGCCCGAGATCTTTCACCTAGCACTCCAGTCCATAGGTGCGGTTCCGAAAACAAGCGTGTACATCGGAGACGTTTACACCATCGACATCCTCGGCGCTCAAAATGTCGGCATGCAAGCCATACTTTCCGACCGTTTGGGCACCTATTCGGAACTCGATGTCCCTAAGATCTCGAAGCTCGACGAACTGGAAGCGCTGTTGGAAGACATCTAGTTCGCAAGGGGGTTCTTGTGGCCCGATAGCGCCACAAGCCGATGCGGCGAAGCGAGTACCGCCAATACGCCGTCCGAAGCCGATCAGCCCCCAAGCAAGGATCCCAAGCACAAAAGGATCGATTCCTTGCGCACCGGCTGGAACTACTCTCGCGATATAACGGTCCGGAACAAAGACGTCCTCCAACACCAACCGGATTGTGCATGGGCAAAAATTGCTCGAGCCGAATAGACGGCGTGAAAGAGCAAAGCAACTTTTTTGTGTGGAAGCGTTTGACGAGGAAAACATCAGGTTCGGTGGATTTGCCACCAGCGACTATCACGCCCCAACTCAAGTTCAAACCTTCCCTCTAAATATGGCCGGCTGCCCTGCTCTGCAAGTTGCAATCGTTGGCTCGGAGCCTATCGGCGACGTCGTCGACCGCTAACGGTTTGCTGAAGTAGTAGCCCTGAATCTCGTCGCAGTGGTGTGACCGGAGGAATGACATTTGAGCCTCATCTTCTACTCCTTCGGCGATCACTTTAAGCCTCAGGCTTTTTGCCATGCTGATGATTGCAGCCGTGATCGCCGCATCATCGGGATTTACCGCAACGTCGCGAACAAATGAGCGATCGATTTTAAGTTTGTTAATCTGGAAATGTCTCAGGTAACTGAAGCTCGAATAGCCAGTCCCGAAGTCGTCGATCGCCAGCGTTACTCCGATTGCCTTTAACTTGCTGATTACGAGGAATGTTACGTCTGCGTTCGCCAGCAAAAGGCTTTCCGTCAACTCCAGTTCAAGGAATTCCGGGGCGAGGCCAGTCTCCCGAAGCACGCGGCTGATGAGATCGGGGAAACCTTCCCGGCGAAATTGAACGGCCGATACATTTACTGCGACTGAGATGGCAGGAAGACCCTGATCCTGCCATTCCCGAGCCTGATTGCAGGCTGTCCTGAGTACCCACTCACCGATCGGCATGATGAGGCCGCTGCTTTCAGCAATTCGTATAAACTCGTCCGTCGGCACAAGACCCAATTCTGGATGCTGCCAGCGAAGGAGCGCTTCCAATCCACTGATTTTTCCGGTGGCAATGTCCAACTGTGGTTGGTACACGAGAAAAAGTTCTTTCTTGTCGAGTGCGAGCCGCAACCCGCTCTCCAAGGCCAGTCGTACCACAGCTTGAGCGTTCATGTCCGCGGTAAAAAACTGAAAATTGTTCCGGCCATTGTCCTTGGCTGTGTACATGGCGGCATCGGCATTCTTGATCAGGGTCTCCTCGTCTGCACCGTGTTCTGGGAAAATGCTGATGCCGACGCTGCAACCAACGCTAAGGGAGTGGCCGGCGATCAGGAATTCTGCCGTCATTGCGTCCATAAATCGCTCAGCGGCGACCGCAACGTCGGGGATTTCCTTTACGTTGGTCAGCACGATGAGAAACTCGTCTCCTCCGAGTCGCGTCACCGTGTCCTGCTCTCGCGCAAGACTCCTGAGGCGTTCTGCAACACCTTGCAGAAGGAGGTCACCGACGGAATGTCCAAGCGAATCGTTGATCGTTTTGAAGCGGTCCAGATCAAGGAATAGAAGGGCAACTCTGTGATTCTGCCGACGAGCCGTGGCCATCGCCCGGGCCAGTCGATCCCGCAGAAGAATCCGATTCGGTAGTCCGGTCAGAGCATCGTAGTAGGCGAGAGACTGAGCACGTTCTTCGGCCACCCTGCGCTCGGTGATGTCGACCAGCGTTGCTTCAACAATGCGGCTGGCGCCTGACTCGTCGGCACTGAGGCTAGCATTCAAAATAGCCCAAACGGAATCACCATTTTTCCGCCGAAATCGCATTTCGTGGTTTGTAACACTTTTCTCCGATTGGATTTTTGCCAGGAACGATTCTCGATCAGAGGCCAAGTAATACAAACTTGCCGCGGGGAGGGCCAGAACCTCCTCTGGCGAGTCAAAGCCAAATATGCGAGCTGCGGCCGGATTGCACTCCACAACGTGTCCCGAAAGGGTGGTGCGAATGACACCCGCGAGGTTACGCTCAAACAGGAGGCGATAACGCCTCTCGGACTCTCGAATGGCTTGCCCGCCCTTCTTGCGCTCGGTGACGACTGCTCCCAGGCAAAGACCCGTCAGTCCTAACGCCAACATTGCGAGTTGCAGCCTGGGCAGGGACCCTCTCTGCGCCTGAGTGATCCAGGCAGCGAAAGTCATGCCGGCGCTGATCGCAAACGTGGTCAGCACAGCACCTGATACGCCGCGCCGGACAGCAACCCAGATGACCGGGACGAATAGGATATAGAGAGGCTGATAGGGAATCGCTGGCGTGTAACCGAAGACGAACCAGATGGCAAATACAACTAAGCTGCATTGTGCCGTCAATTCCAGGACTTCAGTCGCCGAAAAGTGAATCCGCCAAGTTACTGATTGGGGCACCCAGCCATCTGCCGCCAGCCAGCGGCCCACCATCGGAGCTACAAACAGCATCACGAAAGGCGCGAACGCGATGAGCGCAAGCACATCGCTCACCCACCATTCTGCGCCCGCGCTGAGTAAATCGGATCGGGCGATCCTGCCGTCTCCTACAAGAGTGAGAATTCCGACCACTGTGCTCACGATGGATCCGGCGAAACACGCAACAACGTATCGCCCGACATCCTTCAGAGTTCCGAGTCGTAAATCGATGCGCCAGCGCTCTCGAAGGGCCGTCGCAACACCGGCATAGCCAACGTAAATCCCAACGGCACCCGGTACCCCGCACCAAGACAAGATCGGGCGGTGGTAGTTCACGACGGCTGCAACTACGCTGGCGGCGAAAACAACGGGCACACACCGCCTTCCTCCAGCCAAGAGGAGAGCCAGGCTCAGCCCTACCGGCAGATACCAAGGCGGTGCCCCCTCCCACGCCTGAGCTGCTGTCGATGATCCGTCCAAGACCAGGAGTGCGGCAACGAAGAGCGCCCCTAGCAACAACTGCTTATGGGGGGGCACATGGCGCCAATCCCACCACCCATCTGCTAACACGGTTGGCGAGAATTCGTCCGGCGCCGATTGGCACGCGATCTTGCGCGCCGGTTCCGGAGCGCGATGGCCTTCATCCTTGTCGGGTTTCTTATAGCGTTCGACGTCCAAGGTCATCGCAAAGGCTCGAATCCGTGTCCGCGGTACGACGCCATCCCGAAGATTGACCTTGGTTCAGCCCACCCGCCTTGGCCGTCTTGGCGACCATACTCATACTTCTGCGGCACAATTCACTCCCGTTGATGCTTGGCAGCGCAGAATCCAGGAGGGTCAAGTAGAACAACCAGGATGGTGGGCGCAGAGCCGCCAAGACGAGACAGCATCAGAACTCTGATGCACGTTTGTGGCCTTTATTGACACTACGAGTGCAAGGGATTTGCCTCTCGGAACCTTCGTGCGTTGTACAAAATCAGCACGAACGTCTGTTTTCAAGACACTTCTCTTGGAGAAAGGGTGGTGGCGCTACTGAGTTCAAGCCGCTCGGTGGTTCGGCTTCGAGCTCCTTTCAGAGGTTCCCGGTTGGGGAGCCGTTTGAGCCGCGAGGGACTTCAAGGACTGACTAGCAAATGCAAATCAGACCTATTTCGTTTACTCTGTTGACTTCTCTTTTCAGGCGTCTGACTCCTTGGCAACGCGTTGGCTTAATTCCCTTAAGGCAACGTTGCGAAGTGGACGCAGAACCCATTGGATGACGGAAAGCATCCATATAAATTCTTGGGCGCTCGCCTGAGGACAAAGTTGAGACTGAGACTTCATGAAGAAGCCCTATATCCTGGCGGTAGACGACGATCCGGCGGTACTTCGTGCGGTGGAGCGCGACCTGAAATCGAAGTTCTCCACGCAATACCGCATTCTCGCCGCAGACTCGGCCGACAGAGCAATGGGGTTCGTGCGACAGCTCACCTCGCGCGGCGATCGCATCGCCTTGTTCCTTGTCGACCAGCGCATGCCGCTCGTGAGCGGCACTGAATTTCTGCTGGAGGCGCTGATCCTGCAGCCAGCAGCTCGTCGTGTTTTGCTGACGGCTTACGCGGACTCAAATGCTGCGATCGACGCGATCAACAAAGTCAAACTGAATCACTATCTTTTGAAGCCTTGGGAACCGCCCGAACAGAACCTCTATCCGGTGATCGCCGATCTGCTGGATGACTGGACTGCTACCAGCCGCGAGTCTTTCGAAGGCGTATATGTCGTCGGGAGCCGCTGGTCGCCAGCTACGTATGAGCTCAAGGATTTCCTCGCGAAGAGCCAGATTCCCTACCGCTGGATGGAACCTGGCGCTACATCGGATCCCCGAATTCAGGCCGCAGTAGGAGAAACGCCAGCCAATCTACCGGTTGTACTTTTTCCAGATGGAACCGTTCTCGAGAAGCCCGATGTTTTGGCGGTGGCTGCCAAGCTTGGTTTGGCCAGTACGCCGAGTCGGGAATTCTACGACGTTGTCATTGTCGGAGCCGGACCGGCTGGCTTGGCTTGCGCCCTATATTGCAGCACGGAAGGCCTGAAAACCGTTCTCGTGGAGCGCGAGGCCCCAGGCGGTCAGGCTGGATCGAGTTCGCGGATCGAGAATTACCTCGGGTTTCCTGCAGGCTTAAGCGGAGCTGACCTGGCCCGCAGGGGCGTATCGCAAGTCCGGAGATTTGGGACGGAAGTCTTGGCCCCGGCGCAGGCCATATCACTTTCGGCCGAAGGCGAGTACCGCACAGTCAAGCTCTCGAACGGCAAGGAACTGGTTGGCCATTGTGTCGTAATTGCCGCCGGAGTGCAATGGCGGCGGCTGAACATTCCTGGAATGGATCGCCTGACGGGAGCGGGCGTCTATTACGGGGCAACCACGACGGAAGCCGCTTCGATGAAGGGGGAAGACATTTACATTGTTGGCGGAGCAAATTCCGCTGGCCAGGCAGCCGTCCATTTCTCCGATTACGCGCGCTCGGTAAACATGCTGGTTCGCGCAGACTCGCTTTCACGATCGATGTCCCATTACTTGCGAGAGCGGATTGCAACCATTCCAAACATCCGAATTGTTCCAAATACAGAAGTGATTGAAGTCCAAGGCGACGGCCGTCTTGCTGGAATCACGGTGCGTCATCACGACACGCAGACGACGGAGAATCTGTCGGCGGGCGCTCTCTTCATCTTCATTGGAGCCGAGCCACAAACGGAGTGGCTGGAAGGTACCGTCTGTCGCGACGCCAGAGGCTTTCTCGTCACGGGTCGCAATCTTCTACAGGACGGGCGGCGTCCAGCGGGTTGGAGCCTGGATCGCGATCCATCGCTCCTGGAAACCAACGTCCCCGGCGTTTTCGCCGTCGGGGATGTGCGCGACGGGGCCGTCCGAAGGGTGGCCAATAGCGTAGGCGAGGGATCGATTGTTCTCTACTTCATCAATCAGTATCTAGCGAACAGGTAACGGAGGCGTTCTCATGTCCGATAGCCCGTGCGTCCGTCCTACCCCCGAAGAGCTGGCGACGTTCCCCCTCTTCGCGGACGACGACCGGCCAGCGCTCGATTGGCTGGCTAGCCATTTCGAGATTCGTTGTTTCGAGGCGGGCGACGTACTCATCGAGGAAGGGGCACCCGCTACGGAGTTTTTCGTGGTCCTCGAAGGCGAGATTCAGTTCCGGATGCTGGGAGATCCCTCGGCTTCCGTCTTTGTTCGCATTCCAGGTCAGCCCAGCGGAGTCCTTCCCTTCTCGCGTATGAAGGTGGCGCGCGGCCGTGCGACCGCCATCCGACGCAGCCGCATTGTCGTAATGCCCGCGAGCCAGCTGCGAGAACTGGTCTACCGAGCCCCGAATCTTGCACAAAAGCTCGTGGCCGAAATGACCGACCGGACACGGGAAACGACTCGAATCGCCGAGCGCACGGAGAAGATGCTGGCACTCGGCAAGCTCTCCGCCGGATTGGCTCACGAACTCAACAATCCAGCATCGGCCGTGGTACGATCTGCGGCGAAGTTGCGGGAAACACTGATGCGTCGCCGCGATGAAGCTATTCACATGCGCGGCGAGCCGATTCCGCCCGAGGCACAGAGGATCATCGGAGCCCTTGGAGAATCGATCGCCGAGTGCGCGTCTGGCACAGCAGGGCTGGATGCCCTCCAGCGAGCCGATCAGGAGGCGGATCTGAGTGATTGGTTGGAAGAGAGTGGAGCGCCGCCGGAAGTCGCGGGCGATCTTATCGAGGCGGGAATTACAGCCAGCCAATTAAGCCCTCTGATGAGCCTCCTCAGCAAGGAGGCCGTTAGCCACGGCCTCAGGATCCTGGTATGCGACCATCAGATCCTCTGTCTGACGCGCGAGATTGAAGACGCCTCTAGACGTATTTCCGATCTCATCCAGGCGGTGAAGTCTTATTCCTACATGGACCAGACGCCGCTGAGCGAAGTGGATGTGGAACAAGGACTTGATGTTACTTTACGCATGTTCCAGCATCAGCTTAAGCACGGTGTTGAGGTAAGGCGGGAGTTCAGCGGCGATTTGCCCAAAATTCCGGCCAATGGCAGCGAACTTAATCAAATTTGGACGAATCTGATCGACAACGCGATTGGCGCGATGACCTCCGTCCCCGTTGGCGAAAAAACCCTGGAAGTCCGGACCAAACTTGAGCCGGACTTCGTACTCGTGGAAATTGCCGATAACGGGCCCGGCATTCCGACGGAGATCCAGGGCCGCATTTTCGATCCTTTTTTTACTACCAAACCGGTAGGAGAAGGCACCGGGCTCGGCCTCGACATTGTGCAACGGATCGTTCGGACTCATCAGGGCTTGATTCGGCTGGAGTCGAAACCAGGTCGCACCGTTTTCCAGGTGCGCCTGCCAAAAATCCGCCCGGTCGCCCGTGCTGAGTCCAGCGTGGCAGGTGCGCCTTGAATCATTAGGTCGGGATCCTTTCACTACGAAGGCTTTTGTCGCCAAGTAATCGACGAGTGATGTAGAGAAAATCTGGCAGGGGTTGAGAGAGTGCCTACGACCGAAAGCAAACCGTATCGGCTGTCCTGCCTGGAATTGCGCGGCGGCAACGATGCTGTGTGCTATCCCGCGGAAATTGCGGGGTTAGCCGGGTGGGTTTCGAGCCGCCCGCTCAGCCCCGCCACTCACGGAGGGGATCTACACTATCTCTCGCTCTGCAGCCGCGGGGAGTTGGCGCGGGTTGTGCTCGCGGACGTTGCAGGACATGGCGAGGTGGTGAGCGCGGTAGCGGACCGCTTGCGCGAGGCACTGCGTCAAAACGTGGAGCGCTTCGACCAGTCAATTTTGATTCGTGAACTCAACGATGCATTTCTGCAGGGAGCGGAAGGCGTGCAATTTGCCACCGCATTTGTGCTCAGCTACCAGGCGAAGTTGGATGAAATGCGGTACACCAACGCTGGTCACCTACCGCCATTATGGTATCGAGCAAGCGAGCGAAAGTGGACTTTAGCGGAATCGCAAGAGGATGGGGAAGGTATGTCGAATCTTCCATTGGGTCTGATTTCCGGCACTCCCTACACGCAGACGCCTGCACGCTTGGAGCCCGACGACATCCTCGTTCTCTACACCGACGGCATCACGGAATGTCGCAATCCATTCGGTCTGCCGCTTGGAATCGACGGATTTCTGTCACTCGCGGAGACCGTGCCGCTGGGAGCGCCAGCGGTTGTTGGGCCTATGTTGATGAACGCGGTGGAGCGTTTTCGGGGGACGGCTCACTCCATAGATGACGAGACGGTGATCGTTTTACAGCGGCGAGCGAATTTAGCGGCGGAAGGGGATTGACGTGCAAACATCAAGCACTCGACCACACACGCGCATGCGCTTTCAAGCTCTGTGGCGACTCCCCAGTGATCCCGCTTATCTGCCGGTGATTCGCAGTGCGGTGGAACGCCTGTGTACCGTGTTCGGATGGAATGAGTCTGAAGCCAGATCAATCACGCTGGCTGTGGAAGAGGCGATCACTAACGTGATTCGGCATGCCTATCACAATCGGCCGGACAACCTGATCGAAGTCGCCTGCGAGGAAAAGGAAGCCACACTCGAGTTCCTGGTCTCTGATACTGGCGACGCGCCAGATCCGGCCAAAATCTGTGCTCGCCGACGAGAGAGTTCTGTAGCCGGAGGCATGGGAACCCATATTATTCGAGATGTCATGGATACGGTCGACTACCGGCGGTCGGGAACGACGAATCAACTTCTGATGACGAAGCGCCTGAAACCAACGCCTGAGGGTTCATGAAAACTTCACTTCGCGATCAAGGGAACGTTCGGATTGTCGCCGTTGAGGGAGATGTCGATCTCAGCACATCGGGGGACCTCCGGAGGGTTCTTTTTGACTCCATGCGCGGCGTGAGCCGCCTCGTGCTCAACCTCGGAGGCATTCGGTATGTTGACAGTTCTGGAATCGCTACGCTCATTGAAGTACTGAAGGAGTGCCAGAAGAAGAACACGGAATTCGTGCTCTTCGCCCTTAGCCCCGCGGTGCGAGATGTTTTCAAGCTGACGCACGTGATCAAGATTTTTCAGGTCTGCGATACCGAGGAGCAGGCGATTGGGGACGCCCACGCATGAACCAAGCGGTAAGAGTTCTGGCGAACGTGGGAGACGCGTCGGAAGCGGTCTTTGCCTACACAGGAGGACTGCTACAACTCTTTTACCGCTCGGTGCTGGCCATCTTTGCTTCTCCGCTCAAGCGCGGCCGAAGTCTGGAGCGTGCCATTCATCAGGCGATGCTCGGAGGTGTCGGCGCCATACCGATCATTTCTCTGATTGCGTTCTTCATCGGCGTCATCCTTGCGCTCCAGGGGGCGTATGAGTTGCGGACGCTGGGTGCTCTGCAATTGGTGGCTAGCCTTGTTGCCATCTCGGTTACGCGCGAACTCGGACCATTGATTACGGCGATTGTGGTCATTGGACGATCCGGGTCGGCATTCGCCGCGGAAATCGCAACCATGCGGGTTACTGAGGAACTGGATGCGCTCGAGACCATGGCGTTGAATCCGGTGGCTTTCCTTGTGGCCCCGAAATTCCTGGCGATGGCTTTGATGTTGCCGTGCCTGGTGATCTGGGCAGATCTGATGGGGGTTCTTGGAGGCAGCTTCTTTGGCGTGCTGGGAGCGAACTTCACGTTTGCCAGTTACATGACCGCGACACGCGATGCCCTCGTTCTGCGTGACGTCGTGACTGGATTGGTAAAAAGCGTCGTCTTCGGGTTGGTAATTACGGCAGTAGGCTGCCAGGAAGGTTTTGCTACCGGACCGGGTGCTGAAGAAGTTGGGAAATCCACGACTCGCGCGGTCGTGATTTCGATTTTCGTAGTCGTCGTGGTGGATCTGGTTTTCACGGCCATGTTTTACGCGACGCAGGGAAACGCCTAGTGAGCGAAACTCCTGTCATTTCGGCGAAAGAACTCCGCGTCCAATTTGGAGAGCGCGAAGTTCTGCATGGAGTCGACCTCGATATTCATCGCGGCGAGACGGTGGTAATACTAGGTGGTTCCGGCTCCGGAAAGAGCACCCTGCTGCGGACGATGGTGGGTCTGGAGAAACCGCACTCCGGCGAGGTTCGGATCGGCGACGTCAATTTAGCTGTAGCCTCCGAGGAGGAGATGGATTCGGTACGCCGAAAGATTGGATTGGCGTTTCAGGGCGGGGCGTTGATCGGCTCCTTGACTGTCGGCGAAAATATTTCTCTTCCCCTGTTAGAGCACACGGATCTCAAGCCGTCCACGATTGACGTAATGGTGCGGATCAAGCTCGAGCAGGTGGGGCTGAGCGGCTTCGAGCACTACATGCCCTCCCAGCTCAGCGGAGGTATGAAGAAGCGAGCCGCTTTTGCCCGAGCGTTGGCGATGGATCCCGAGATTCTATTCTTTGACGAACCCTCCGCCGGACTGGACCCGATCATGGCTGCTGGAATCGATAATTTAATTCTGAATCTGAAAGAAGCTTATTCCATGACGATGGTCGTGGTGACACATGAGTTGGCTAGCGCATTTTTGATCGCGGATCGCATTGTAGTGCTCGACCGGGGCAGCATTGTTGCCGTTGGACCTGCCAAGGAATTGCGCGAGAGCACTCACCCGCGAGTGCGTCAGTTCTTAGATCGCGTTCCGGATTCGGAGTCCGATGACGAAGTGGATCACCTACGACTCTTTACGGAAGGAGTTTAGCCGGCTATGAATGCAACCCGGGAAAAGGCGGTTGTCGGATTCTTCGTGCTGGTGGCCTTAGCGTTGCTGTCGGCTACCATTCTGGCCGTGTCCGGCGGCTTCGGCAGCTCGCGGGTACTGTACCGCGCCTACTTCAAATTCGCGGGAGGCGTGCAACCGGGCGCTCTGGTGCGCTACGCCGGGCTTACAGTCGGCAAAGTCGAGGCCGTTCGTGTGGACCCAGCAAATGCAGCTCGCGTCGAAATCTCCGTTCGGGTAGACAACGAAGCGCCCATCAAGACCGATAGCGTCGCCAAGATTACGACACTCGGCGCACTTTCAGAGAATTACGTGGAAATCGCACCGGGAACGCAGAGCGCCGCGAAAGCCCCGCCGGGATCAGTTTTAAACTCATCCGAAACCTTTGGCATTGCGCAACTCGGCGATGCGATCCAGGAACTTTTGCCCGACATGAAGCAGGCGGTGCAAAAACTCAATCTGGACTTAGGCGGACTGCAGACAACTGTGGCGCGCGTGAACGACGTACTGAACGACCGCAACCGAGGCAATCTGGGGAATTCGTTGGGCCACGTCAATCAAATCCTCGCAGATACACAACCGAAGCTGTCTCATAGTTTGACGAATGTGGACCAAGTAAGCACCAAGCTGGTCCCGCTGGTGGATGACTTCAAGAAGACAGCAGCCGACGCGGATGGAACGCTGAAAAACCTGGATGCTGTACTTGGCGAGAATCGCGCGGACGTCCGGGAGTCGGTATCTGAGTTGCGCACCACGCTACAAAAAACCACAGTTCTCCTGGATCACCTGAACGGAACGGCTGACCAAAACGGTGACAACATCGACGAAGTACTCGAGAATCTTCGTCTCTCCACTGAGAACCTAAGGATTCTGACCGACGGGCTCAAAGCCAATCCAGCGATGCTGATCCGCGGAGTCAAAGCGGAAGACCGCAAACCCGGGGGAGTCCGGAAATGACCCACTACCAAACAAAGCATTCCCTGCTCTGGGGAAAACGAGCCGCGCTTTTGCTTTTGTGTCTGACACTCTGCGCATGCGCGACGAAGAGCCGTATACGCTATTACGCCATCAATCTGCCTCCTGCATCCGAGGCGGTTGCCAATCCTGCGGGCGTGATGCTGGTCGTGGGCAGAATCCAACTCGCTCCTGCGCTGCAAGATGGACGCATTCGCTACCGTTCGGGCAGGACAGAGGTTGGGGGCTACGAAAATCATCGGTGGTCGGAGTCACCCAATATCGCTCTGCGCGATGGTTTGATCCGTTTACTGCGCGCGTCCGGGAAGTATCAGTCCGTGTCGCAAGCAGGCGCGTCAGCGGGCGGCGACTATCTCGTGCGAGGGAAGCTCCATGAGTTTTCTGAAATCGATGACCCTTCCCTGCATACTCTGGTCTCGCTGTCGCTGGAAATTTACGATCGCAAACACAGCCGAATTGTCTGGCAGCACGAGTTTACGCGTGAGGAACCCGTGTCCGGACGCAACGTACCCGACGTGGCTGACTCACTCGATGCTGGGTCACAAGCTGTGCTCAGCGAGGCGGTCGGAAATATCAATACATATTTCGCTGGTGCAGGCGTAGCAGGGTCCCGGTAGACGGTGACGGAATCCATAGTTCATTTCTGAATGAACTATGAATGAATATTTTACAACGATATTTCAGTTTCCATTGAACTATGGAGGTAGTCCTGCCCGGAGGCATTCAAACCGAAGTGCGCAATTATCAGATGCTCATTGACGGTGGGGGCGCGAGCAAGTCGGCCAAGATGTTTCCTGTCTATGATCCTTCGACCGAAGAGGTGACGGAGGTGGGAGTGGGTGCGAAGCACGTTCGGCAAAACCAATGCGCAAAAGCGTAGTCGCCGCTTGATGCAGATGGCGAACTTGGCCATCGGACTAGCGCCGCCACTCATCGATCAGGTTCGCAACCAGTCCGCTCCAGCCAGTTTGGTGGCTGGCCCCCAGGCCCATGCCCGTGTCGGCATGATAGTACTCGTGGAAGAGTAAACAGTCTCGCCAATGCGGGTCTTGTTGGAATTTTTCATAGGCTCCAAATACGGGCCGCTTCCCTTCCGCGTCCTGCTTGAAAATGCCAATCATGCGATTGGCAATTTCTCCTGCCATGCCGCGTGGAGTTGTCGGTTGCCCCGCCGTGGGAACGGAAAAATCCTTTCCCAGAGCATCGCTGAAGCGCAACAGCGAATGAATTAGCAAGTAAGTGGTGGGAAACCAGAGTGGACCGCGCCAGTTCGAATTGCCACCCTTGATGTTGACCTCCGCCTCCCCAGGCTCATACCCGACCTGACTCTCTCCGAAGCGGAAGGGGTTATCTTTGTGAAACTTAGAGAGACTTCTTAATCCATAAGGCGACAGGAACTCCTCGGGATCCGCCATGCGCGTCAGTAGGCGCGAGAACTGACTCGAATCGGCGATGGCGAGCACATACCGCGTCTTGTCGTCGCCAATTTTGTAACAGGCATCCCCGACCAAATCCGCACGGTTCTTGATGAACCATTCAATGTCGCCAAGGAATGTGGGAAAGGTCTCGATGTCTTTGCGTTCCAGGACCTCCACCGCGTAGAGCGGAATTAATCCAACTAGCGAGCGCAATCGAAACTTATGAAACTCGCCATTCGGGTAACGGAGTGTGTCGTAAAAGAAACCATCTTTTTCATCCCAGAGGGCAAACTTGCGACCGCCAAGTCTCTTCATCGCAGCACCAACATAGATGAAGTGCTCAAAGAACTTCGTGGCCATCCCTTCGTACACGACGTTGTAGCGCGCAAGTTCCAGCGCAATGCGCATCATGTAGAGGCAGAACAATCCCATCCAGCCAGTGGCGTCGGACTGCTCAAGGATCGCACCATTGGGCAACTTCTCCCCGCGGTCAATGACGGCGATGTTATCCAGCCCGAGGAATCCGCCTTCGAAAACGTTGTTGCCCTGGCTATCCACACGATTTACCCACCAAGCGAAGTTGATGAGCAGCTTGTGAAAGCATTTTTCGAGAAAAACAATGTCGCCTTTCCCGGTACGGTCTTTCTCAATCTGGTAGACACGCCAACAAGCCCAGGGATGGACGGGCGGGTTGAGGTCGGAAAATTCCCACTCGTAGGCTGGAATTTGTCCGTTCGGATGCTGGAACTGCTCGAACAATAGCAGCCAGAGATTTTCCTTCGCGAACTCGGGATCAACGAGGGACAACGTGATGCACTGAAACGCCAGGTCCCACGCGGCAAACCAAGGAAACTCCCATTTGTCCGGCATCGACAGAATGCGCATCGAATTCAAATGCCGCCAATGGACATTTCTCATCTGTTTCCGCGATTCCGGAGGAGGCTGCTTGGGATTGTCGCCCTCCAGCCAACGCGTCACGTCGAACAGGTAGATTTGCTTGCTCCAAAGCATGCCCGCAAAGGCCTGCCGTTGAATCTTCCTCTCATCTTCTGACGCCTGCGGGGGATGAATCGTTGCGTAAAACTCGTCCGTTTCCCGCTTCCGTTCCGTGATTATGGCATCCACTCGATCCAGCGGTTGCTTGACCGGAATGGGCGATAGGCGCAGACGCAACACACGCGAACCATGCGCCGGAACACGGACCTTGTAATGTAGGCAAGCCTTCGTTCCAGCAAGCGCCGGGTTTACGCAGTCCTCTCCCTGAATGATGTGCCGGTGAAAAGCATCTTTCACGTACGGCTTGCGGCTGGCTGCTCCATAGAGGCGTTCGGCATTGCTTTCATTGTCGGTGAAGAGAGGCTGCCCACCTGACGGTCCGTAGAGATAACGCTGCCCGAGTGAGTAGTGAAACTGCAGATTTTTCAGCGGTGTGGCGCGTGTGTCGTCCGCCAGCAACAAAATCTCATCCAGGCCAGCTGGCGCCAGCCTTATCAAGGGTTCTTGCAGAGGCGCATCGTTCCACGCCCACGTATTGCGGAACCACAAATGTGGAAGCAGATGCAATTCGGCTTCTTCCGGCCCGCGATTGAACGCTTCAATACGGATGCAGATATCTTCGGCGTCCGCCTTGGCATACTCGATGGAAATATCCCAGTAGCGGCCGTCGTCGAAAATGCCTGTATCGAGCAGTTCGTATTCTCCGCCCGGACGATTGCGACGGTTTTTCTCGATCAGCTCCGCATACGGATACTCACGCTGCGGATACTTGTAAAGCATGCGCATGTAGCTGTGCGTGGGTGTACTGTCGAGATAGAACCAGTACTCTTTAACATCCTCGCCATGAACGCCTTCGTTGCCGGATAGGCCAAACATGCGCTCTTTCAGAATTGGGTCGCGACCATTCCAGAATGCCATCGCGAATACCAGCAACTGATAGCGATCGCAAATTCCAGCAATGCCATCCTCGCCCCAGCGATAGGCCTTGCTGCGTGCCCAGTCGTGGGGCAGAAATTCCCAGGCGCACCCGTCAGGACTGTAGTCCTCGCGAACGCTACCCCACGAACGTTCGCTGACGTAGGGCCCCCATTTACGCCAGGGTGCTACGGCTCCGGAAAACGATTCGGCAAGCCGCAGATGCTCTTTTGTTGGCGATTCTTGCGGAGGCGGTACCGGCGGTTTGCTGCTCATGGCTTAGTGGTTTCTCGCGTGAGCAGAGCACTAACTTTCTGCATCTGCGCGGCAAAGCGCGGAGCGTTGTAGGCCGAAGGATTATCGAGCTGTTGAAAGAGTTGATTGATCCCAGCACGCAGTTCCGTCTCATTCGGAACGCTTCCGTTCTGCTTGTAGGAAACGAACAGCGAGTCGAGCGTCATCGCCGCCTGTTCCGCGGCACGCTGCCCTTGTTCGGAGATGGCACGTGAGTCTCCAGCAATGCCGCGCATAACTTGCAACGTAAAAGCCCTATCGTAAGACCGGGCGTCGAGTTCGTGGGAGAGAGTGCGGGCCAGACCTTCGGCCCGTTCCGCTGTGGCGGCGATCTGCTCTCGATCGCCGTTTAACTGGGCCATCAAGCCCGCCAGCATCGAGATATCGGTTTCGAGTTGACTCGCCGTTGCAGCGTCGGCTTCTTTCGCAGCGTATCGGAATGCAACGTAACGCGATGCATTCCAGGCAGGAACCCCCGACTTGCGATTGCCGTAGTAGCTGTCGGACGTCAGACGCCAACTGTCTTCCGGCTTGGTCAAGCTGTGGTGACAAGCAAAGCAGTCGTATTCCGCATACTCCGGCCAAGTCGCACTACGAGCGCGCCGGGCAAGTCGCGCGAGACTATCGCGCAGCTGCATGCTTTGCCCTACGGCCCATTCTTTCGTTCCGGACCATGCAGCGCCGGGAACCTCTTTGGAATCCTTCCAGTGTCGCGGCATGACCGCGCTGAATAGATTCAGCTCGAAAGTCAGATCGGGATGACCTGCGGCGATCATCTGATGATCCACAAACTTCTCAGCAGTTCCAAGATGACAGTGCAGGCAAATATGACTTCGCACCGCAATATCGCGCAAATCGATCATCCCCAGTTCCTGGACGGAGCGCTCGTGCGGCCAGTCTTTCACCGTGTGCGGACCGAGCCAACCGGAAGCAGGACCATGGCAGCTTTCGCAGCTCACGCCGTCATTCAGCTCAAAAGATTCCGCACGTTCCCCCGGGGCGACGGACAACGCGTGGCAGGCGAGGCACTTTGGCTCCCGATTTGGACGGCCAAGATTCAGGATTTTCGCGATGCGCAGCGAAACGGAGTTCGAGAGCACCTGAAACGCTCGCGCGTGTTTGTCCTGGCTTGCCCAAATGCTGTACTCGTTCTGCGCGACCCGGGTGACTTGTTTGGGCTGAATACTACCGTGGCAACTGCTGGACGCGCATCCCCCCGGGCCGTTGTATTTTCCGACGCGAGCATCCTGTGCCGCACTCTGATCAGAAGCGCAGAAAATCGCTACCATGAATAGAACCAACCGCGACGCTGTGCCTCGTCTTATGGTCATGGCTGGGATAGCTGCGCCCTCGTCTTTCGCCAGATTCGGCCCGAATGCGGCGATAGGTTTCGCTTTGCTTATACCCATTCTATTCGGCGAAAGCAATGAAGACTCGGGTACTCGCTGGCCCGCGTGCGTCACCGCCGCTTGCGCCTCAAGCTTGCTACTCCTTCCTCTCGCTTTTGACGTTAAGATGCCGGACAATCTCTATTGCAGTCCGTACGGACCACCGGAAGTCACGAGGACAAGCCATTGTTCGACGAGCTTAGAACAATTCAACGGCAATTCGGCTTCCTACCCGGCGAACAGTTGCAGTCGCTCGCGACAAAAATCGACATACCCCTCAGTCAAATCCACGCAGTTGCGAGTTTTTATCCCCATTTTCACTTGACGCCACCAGCGCGTGCCGAGGTACGCATTTGCGCAGATATGAGTTGCCACCTCCGCGGAGGTGCGGATCTCAAGTCCAGTCTCGAACGCACGTTTCGCTCCGCTAGCCCCGAAGACCTGTCGATTTGCGATGTCTCCTGCCTGGGCCGCTGCGATCGAGCACCTTCACTTTCGATCAACGATCAGATTTACGGAAACGTCGACTCGCACCATGTCGAGACGCTGGTGCGCGATGCGATCGCTGGGCGCGAATTGCTGCCGGAGCGCCATAGCCACACTCGGACTGCGGTTACGTCGGACCCATACGCTGGCTCTCCCAACTATTCCGTGGTGCGGCAGTTTGTCGAAACCCGCGACTGGAGCGGCATTCTGGCTACGCTGAAAGCAAGCGGCCTGCGAGGCATGGGCGGCGCTGGGTTTCCGACGGGTAATAAATGGGAGATTGTCCGCAACGCATCTCTGTCACCGAAATCTGGTGCGAGCAAGGCCCCACCCCAGAAATACATCGTCTGCAATGCTGACGAGAGTGAACCGGGCACCATCAAAGACCGCTTCATTATGGAGGCCGTCCCCTATCTGGTGATCGAAGGGATGATTCTCGCTGGACTGGTCACGGGCGCACCTAAAGGAATTCTGTACATACGCCACGAATATGAAACACCTCGGGAAGTTCTGCAAGAAGAGATTGATCGTTGTTATCGCGCCGGACTGCTGGGCCCGCAAATCCTGGGCAGCGACTTGACGTTCGATCTCGAAATTTTCGTCAGCCCGGGTGGCTATATTTGCGGTGAAGAGAGCGCCTTGCTCGAAGCGATTGAAGGCAAGCGCTCCGAGCCTCGCAACAAGCCGCCCTTCCCCGGGATCAACGGCTTATGGAACCAGCCTACCGTCATTAATAACGTGGAAACTTTCGCCTTTGCGGCGGTGATCCTGGCCCGGGGTGCCGAGTGGTTTAAGGCGCAGGGGACGAATGGGACCACCGGGATGAAGTTCGTCGGAATCAGCGGAGACGTGAATCGACCCGGCGTCTTCGAAGTTCCCATGGGCACCAAATACTCCGATCTAATCGAGAAATACGCCGGAGGCATTCTCGAGAACCGCGCGCTGCTCGCCTTCGCACCTTCCGGGCCTTCGTCGGGGTATCTACCCGCTTCCATGGCAGAGCTTCCACTCGACTGGAACGCTCTCGCCGCAGCTGGTTCCATGGTTGGATCAGGCGCTATCGTCGTCTGCGCCGAGGGCCGTTGCATGCTGGACATGGCTCTGAATGCCGTGCGCTTCTATCGCAACGAATCGTGCGGGAAATGCGTTCCCTGCCGCGTCGGCTCCCAGAAGATGGTTGAAATGCTCACGGGCTGGACGCAGGGGTTGGCATCGCAGGGGGACTTCGCTTTGCTGGATGAACTCTCGAACGCGATGAGGTTGACCTCGATCTGCGGTCTTGGCCAGATCGCACCCGCCCCCATTGCGTCCGTGCTGAAGCACTTTCGAAGCGTGGTGGACGAGCACATCACGAACCAACGCTGTCCGGCAGGCGTGTGCTTCCCGCAGCGGGGGATGGCATGAGTTCGACTGTCGCTCCGTCGATTCAGCTAACGATTGACGGCACAGCCGTTTCCGTCCCGCCAGGGACCACAATTTTCGACGCGGCTCGCATCAATGGCATTCCAATTCCGACACTGTGTCACCAGCAGAACGAAAACCCCGTAGGTGTTTGCCGTGTTTGCGTCGTGGATATTGGTCAGCGCGTCTATGCGGCTTCCTGTATACGACAGGCGGAAGCGGGGATGACGGTGAAAACCTGCACCGAGCCCGTGCTGTCAGCGCGGCATACTCTGGTTGAACTGTTGATGTCCGAGCATCCGTCACCTTGTGCGAGACAGCAGCATTCCGGCGACTGTGAATTGGAACAACTCGCCGCTGCTGCGGGAATCGAGCAATCCCGCTTCCCGCAACGCGCGGCCCCCCGTGGTAAAGATGACTCTTCCGCCGTTATTGCCGTGGATCACGAGGCCTGCATTCTGTGCGACCGCTGCATTCGCGGCTGCGACGATATACGCGACAACTGGGTTCTGGCCCGACGCGGAAAGGGTTACCAAGCGGGTATTGCCTTCGACAACAACTTGCCTATGGGCGAGTCTTCCTGCGTCTCTTGCGGCGAATGTATGGTCTCCTGCCCCACGGGGGCACTTACGACGAAACGCGTCGTGGGCACGGAGTTGGGCCAGGGTGAAGTTCTTGATCCTGCTGAATTGCTCGACTTGCCCATCTTCGAAAATGTATCGGGGACATTTCTTGAGTTGAATCAGAAAGCCGTAGTGAAGCGCCGCTTCCGCGCTGGTGAAGTCATTTGCCGGGAAGGAGACTTCGGATCTACCGCGTTTTATATCCTCGAAGGCACAGCCGAGGTCTTCCTTTCCAGCCCAATCGCTCACGTCAAGACGGAAGGCAGTAGCCACGGCTTCTTTAGCCGACTGAAGAGCATGCTTACGCCGCGTGAGGAGCACTCCCGCAGCGAAGAATCCGCTCGACCATTCATTCCAATCGACGCTTCCGTCGATCTTCCCTACGACAGCCCGATCGCGCAATTGCACCCCGGCGATTTATTCGGCGAAATGACCTGCATGAGCTATTACCCACGCTCGGCAACGGTCCGCGCCCAAACGGACTGCATCATGCTGGAGATGCTGCGCAACGTGCTTGACATTCTGCAGCGTAACAAAACGTTCCGCGCCCAATTGGAACGCAATTACCGCCAACGCGCTCTGGACTCGCACCTGCGCGGAGTGCCTGTGTTCTCGTCGCTTACTCCGGATTTTGTCGATCATCTCCGTGATCGCGTGGAACTGCTCCGTTTCAATCCTGGCCAGGTCATCTGCCGCCGGGGCGAGGCTGCCGACAGTTTTTATCTGGTACGGATCGGCTTCGTAAAGGTTTCCGAAGAGCGGCCCGGGGGTGAACTCGTACTCGCCTATCTGGCTCGCGGCGGATATTTTGGTGAGATTGCGCTGCTTACGGGCAGTCCGCGTACTGCGACCTGCACTGCACTCGACCATGTGGAAGTAGTGCGCATCGGCGGCGAGGATTTCCGCCTGATGCTTGACCGCTTCCCTGAAGTTCGGCACAGCCTGGGCAAGATTGCGAACGAACGTCTTGACGAGAATCGCCTTCGCGCGACCCAAGTCCAAAACGTTCCTGTCGATCAGTTCCTAGCCAATGGCCTGATGGAAGCCCAAAGCCTTCTCGTGCTCGACCTCGACCGCTGCACCCGTTGCGACCAATGCGTGCGCGCCTGTGCGGACGCGCACGACGGCGTGAGCCGTCTGGTTCGTGAAGGTGTGCGTTTCGACAAGTATCTCGTGGCTACCTCCTGCCGCCAGTGCCGTGATCCCTTGTGCATGGTTGGCTGCCCGGTGGGTTCGATCCGTCGGCGAAACTCGCTGGAAGTGATTATTGAGGACTGGTGCATCGGATGCGGCCTCTGTGCCAGCAATTGCCCTTACGGCAACATCAATCTGCATTCTTTCCCGGTGGAACTTGACGATCCAACAATGCCGGGACGCAAGATTGCCAGCACGCGCGTGAAGGCGACTTCGTGCGATTTGTGCCACGACCATGAGGAACCGAGTTGCGTCTATGCTTGCCCACACGATGCGGCACACCGCGTGAATCCTCCAGAATTTTTTGCCGGCCTGCTGAAGCAGTCGAACCCTTTGAAGAGGTAACGATGCTCATCGACGCGACCCATCGCAAATGGTTTCTCGGCAGCGCACTCGGGTTGGCGTTGGCAACCGCCGTCTATGTCCCTTACAGCCTGCACGCGCCGCAAGGACCAAAGGGCAGCAGCACACTCGGCCTTGTCTATGGGAGTGTCGGATTTGCGTTCATGCTCTTTGCAGGACTTTTGGGCTTGCGCAAGAAATTTCCCGTATGGCGTGTCGGACGGGCCTCTTGGTGGATGCGCGGCCATCTCTGGCTGGGATTTCTCAGCTTTCCGCTGATTCTCTTCCATGGTGGATTTCACTTTGGTGGTCCGCTTACCCGTGCGCTTATGTGGCTTTTTGTTTTTGTGTGGATCAGCGGACTCTTGGGCGCGGCACTGCAGCATTTCATTCCGCGAATGCATACGGCGCAACTTCCCATGGAGACGATCTATGAACAGATTGATAGAGTTCGTGGGCAACTCGCGGGAGAGGCTCGCCAGCTTGTGGAAGAGACTTGTGGCGCGCTTGAAGGCGAAGTCTCACGTTCGAGCGAACGGCAACGGGCTGCAGCGGCCAGCGCAGGAGTTACGGCGAATTTGACGATTCTTTCGGGCTTGCAAAGTGGCGGCCAGGCCAGCAGCGAGCTGCGCCAGTTTTTGGAAAATGAAATACAGCCCTATCTTGAGAAGGCTGGCACTCACACAAGTCGGCTGGGCAACCAGGCGCAGGCTCGCGCGATGTTTCAGCAGGTGCGTGTGCTGCTCCCTCCCGCTCTGCATTCGAACATCGATGATTTGGAGAACATCTGCGAGGAAAAGCGGCAGCTCGACCAGCAGAATCAGATGCATAAGGTGCTTCACGGATGGCTACTGGTCCATGTTCCACTGTCCTATGCGCTGCTGCTTCTGGGAGCATGGCACGCAGTGGCGGCTTTGAAGTTTTGAGTCTCGTTTAGAACACCATGTTGCGACGCGCACGGACCACGAAACAACTCGCCCAGCGGATCGATCTGCAATACTTTACGCGCCCGCATGCCCTGCGCCGCTGGCGCTTTTGGCTATCCATCGTCGTACCGGTGTTCGCTTTGCTGTGGTTTGCCGCACAGCGAGTAGAAGGTGGCAAGAAGACGTATTCGAGTGGCCCTTTGGCGCAGGCTCACGCAGTGTTCACGCAGCAATGCAACCTGTGCCATTCGCAACAGCCGGGAGCCTTCTTTGAACACGCCAGCGACCGAGCATGTCTTGCTTGCCACGACGCACCTGCACACCATGCCAACCAGACTTTCACTCCCGCTTGCGGCGCCTGCCACGTGGAGCACAAGGGCGCTCTACGGCTGGCCTCCACCGCGGATGCCGCATGTACGCAGTGCCACTCCGATCTCAAAACACGCGAAGGCCGCCCGCATTTCGCGAATGCCGTCCACAGCTTGGCGCAGCATCCGGAATTTTCCGTTTTGGCTTCTGGCAACACGGACCCCGGGCACATCCGGCTGAATCACTACCTCCACATGCAGGCCGGCCTTGTGGGTCCGAACAACACGCGTGTGCAAATGCAGTGCGACGATTGCCATCGGGTGAGTGGAACAGGGGTGGCCGCGAATGATGCTTGGCCTTACGCTGGAATGCAGACTCCAGCGTCCGCTTCACCCTCGCCCTCCCAAGGGCTTCGGCAAGCCTCTTTCTCAATGAAGTCGTTGATGGCCCCGCCGGAATTCTCCACAAATTGCTCGGGCTGCCATACTTTGCAATTTGACAAGCGATTTGGCAACGAACAGGTCCCCCACGACAAGCCCGAAGTTGTACACGCCTTCCTCGTAAAGAAGTTCAGCGAATATATTGCGGCGCACCCTGCTGCGCTGCATGAGATCGAACCGCCAAATCGAGATATCCCAGAGCGTGTCCGGCCTATTCGTGTCGCGCACACCGTGCAAGAGTGGACTGAGTTTCACGTTGACGACGCGGAATGGCTTCTGTGGGCCAAGACCTGCAAGCAGTGCCATGTGATCCGGCCCTCCGCGAATTCGTTGGCGGAGATTGCCAAGGCTAATTTCACGGAGCATTGGTTTGCACACGCCGTCTTCGACCACACAGCTCACCGGATGATGACCTGCACTTCCTGCCACACGCGCGCGCCTGAGAGTCACGAAGCCACGGATGTGCTCTTACCCGGGGTGCAAACTTGCCAGGAGTGCCATCGGGAACCATCGAAAGAAGCGGCCGAGGGGCGCTGCTTCGAGTGCCATCAGTATCACGACTGGAGCAAGGCCCAGCGGACCAAAGGGCATTTTGAAATTCCGGAACTGGCAGGCGGCGCCCGGGCAAACAAGCCTTAGCACTGTGTCTTATTGCGATTCGTGTTGCGCCGCCCTGTCACCCTCCAGAGCGCGAGGCGGATCATCCGTGAGAGTGAAAATTTGTCCATTGCGCAGGTACAGACGCTCCATCTCCTCGTGGTTGAAGGGACGTGCACCACGGCGACCAAACACCGATAGCTGATTCCCGTTTTCATCCACGGCTCGATCCCGGTCAATTCCTTTTGAAATTGCCAGCGCCGGGCCCCGGGTGTGATACGTGGCGATGAGCTTCGGGGTGGGCGGAGGACTGAAGCCACTGAAAGCTGGGTTGTCGACCGGGGAAAACAGCTGCACGACCCGTAACCCCGCATCTCCATCAGCAACATACGCAAAAAGACTCGAACTCACCATGCCAAGCTTCACATCATTGGAATCCTTGAGAGTGCCATTCGCATTGAATACCTGTGCCAGCTTCGGATGTTCGGGCCGCTCAACGTCAATGATGACGAGCCCTTGGTTGCCAGCAGCAACGTATGCGTAGGTGCGAGCAACGTAAATGTTGCGAGCATCCGGCAATGACACCTGCGCACCCTGGACTAGCCTGGGATTGTCGAGGTGGGTCACGTCGAGGACCTTCAGCCCATCGCGATCGACCACGAATGCATAGCGGAACTGCACGGCAAGTCCGCGCGGCTGGTTAAGGAACGGCGCTCCGAGTTCTGCCGTAATCTTGGGCTGGAGAGGATTCGCTAGATCGACCACGACCAGCCCCGCGTCACACAAGACATAGGCATACGTGCCCGCAATCGTGATGCGTCGAGCGGCGTTCAGCTTGCCTCCTGGATTGAACGTGACGGCACGCTTCAAGAAGTTGTTCGCGGGATTGCCGTCGAGCAACGTCCCAACACCTGGGCTCTTGCCGCTGAGGTTCGGATCACCGACAACGATAAGTCCCTCGTACTTATCGGCGACATAGAGGAACCCATACATCAGGTGAATAGATTGCTCCTCGTTCTCCTTAAGATGTGTACGCAGTGGATCGACGCCTAGCGTCGTCGGTGTGGCAACGGCAGTCGCATACTTTGTGGGCAGGTAGAAGCGCTGGCCCAACGGTGACACCGGCGCGGTGACCATACGCTCGGAAATATCTTTATTGTCGATGTTCGCGATGTCGAAGATTCGGAAGCCGCCCTTGCCCATCGCGGCGTAGAGGTATTCACCGCGCGCTTGTAGATCCAGAACATCCCGTCCTGCGTGCCTTTCCGCGTGTTTCAACTGCAAACCGTTCTCCACATGTTTCTTGAAATTGTCAGGATAGGCGATCTTCTGGAAATCACTACCAATTACGGCAGGAGGCTCATCATGCTCAGCCACCGCGACTGCTTCATAACCCTGGGCTCCGTCCGCTACATAGACATAGCGGCCCATAAAATTCATGAAGTTTGTGCCCTGAAGAAGCAGCTGCGCCATCCACGCGTTGTTGTCGTTGTTGCGGGAAACATGGCAGTCGGTGCAGCCTTTCGTTTCTTTCGCGCGAACCGTATGCGGAACGAATGTGCTGAAAGCCTGGCCGCTGAAGCCTTCTGCTGAAATTGTCTGTTGCTGATAATAGAGCCAGTCGCGATCGCTGTTTTGAGAACTCACCTGAACCGCGCATGCGGATCGCACGGGCGCCACGCGATTCCCGGTGACTGTGCCGTCAATGCCGAGCGTGTAAATATCGTCACGTAGCACTTGAAAGTTGTATGCGGTCCAGTTGCGGGTGGTAAGGCCTTCGTTGTGCAACATGGGCGTCTTTTGATTCGCAGTCATCGAAAGATGGCAGCCGTAGCAGGTCGGAGCCCAGGAAGAATGGCAGGTATAGCATGTCATTTTGCTGTTCTGGTGAGCGAGTTTGGATTCGTCCGAGGGCGCGCTTCCCCAGGTTTGCCCATCTTGTTGGACAGTCTTGGCCAAGCGGGACTTCTCGCTGTAGTGCTGTTTCCCGGGTGTGATCGTATCCACCACCTGCACTACTTCCCACTCCTTATCTTTTTCCAGCATGGAGCGCTGAAAAAGGAGGTCGTCTTTCCAATAGAACCTCTTCTCCTGCCACGGTGTTCGCAAGCGTGCTAAATTTGTGCCGCCGACTGGGGCGGCAGTCCCTGACGTGAGCAGCTTCGCCCGCTGTTGGATCGTCCCGTGGCAATCGACGCAGTCCACCTCAATGGCATTGCGCGTCTCTCCGTAAAGCTTGCCATTGCCGTGGCTGTCCTGCTCGAAGTGGCAATCGATGCAGTGCATACCCTTTTCAAGATGAATGTCTTTTAGGTGCACGGCTTTGTTGAATTTTTCGGGATCGTCGAAAGGGACGACCTGATCATTCTTGTCGAGTAGTTTCCCCTGACGATCATGTTTGAAAGCGGCGCGGAAGATCCAGCCGTGACTATGCAAATCGCCGAACTGCGTGTGTTGCAGTTGCTGGTTAAATTCAGGCGTGCCCGTCTTTTCCAGAAACTTCTCGTCCGACCAAAGTCCGCGAGCGGCGGCCCCTTCGGGATTCTTAGCCCGCACGACGCTCTGTTCTTTGACGCTGGGATTATGTTGCTCGGTGGGCCACATGTGTTCGCCGTCCATCTCGTTGTCCCACCAGGTGTAGCCAAAATAAGTTGCCACCATATTGGTACCGGGATGAATGTGGCACACAATGCACTGGCTGGAAGGAATAGAACGAGTGAACTCGTGACGAATCGGATGACCGGACTCGTTGCGTGGAATCGTGGGATCGGTTGTCGCGCTTTGACCGAGGTTTCCAGCTTGCGCATAGCGACCGGAATGCTCGGCAGAGCGGTCGTTCGCATAAACCACATGGCACGCACTACATCCGCTGGCCCGATAGTCTCCCGGTTGATCGTTGGTGCCGGGCAGCGAAAGCAGGGGGTCCAACAGGCGCGTCTTTTGCAACCCCAAGAAAACTGGATCAGTTCGTAGTTCTGTTCCAAATCCGCGTTCACTCAATTTTATTTCGGGCTTGCCTGGGTCTTCGAGTAAGTCAGGGTTGCCAAGTTCGGGGCGTTTCGCGCCTCCGCGTTCAAACACACGGAGAACGTTTCCTGGTTGGGAAATCTCCCAACGTTCCAGTGGATCGAGATAAGGGAGCACGCCTTTCTTGCTGATTTCTTCCGCAGTAGGCGCCGGGAACGTCATGAGTCGTTGCGGCTTGCCATCGGGGCCGTAGCTCTCCCCGAAGCGCGGCGACTTCAACGGAAACGCCCCATTGTTATAGAGAGCCGCGCCCCACAGCATGGCACCGTGGGTCATCATGCTGGTTTGCACTTTTCGCACCTCAGCGATATGGCAGCCCGAGGAGCCGCACGTTTTGTCCGCAACACGAAGATCGCCGGGATTCACGAACCGGACGTAGTCCCAATCCTCTTGCAACCAGTTGGTATAGGAGTGCACGGGGTTGGCGGAAGATTCCTTTTCGCGTGATTTACGCCGCTGGGGATGTGCTTGGTTCTTTGCGCTCTCGTACTCCACAGAGCTACTGACTACGCCTGAAGCAATACTGATCTGGCTGTTGCCACCATGGCAATCCGTACATCCCAGTCGCACGGTTCCCGTTGTGTGCATGGTCGGACTGTCAGTTGAAGTATGGCAGCTCAGGCATCCGCTGGATTTCTGGCCCGCATCTGTAGGCGATTGCATTAAGAGTATTTGCGTTTGTGCAGCTTCTCCCTGCGCTGGGCGTGCCGAAGTTGGCAGCACGAGACTCAACACAGCGAGAAGAACCACGCAGCCCGTTTTTACCGAAATGCTATTCATACTCAGAATTGAAACTTCACATTCGCGAAGAGCGAAAGAAGCGTTTGTCCGTTGTAGATATCCTTAAAGCCCTGCGCAGGAACGAGGGCCGAAGCGCCTCCACGAAGTACGATGTTCTCGCTCAAGGGCGGACGGTACTCCACGCCCGCTCCAAAATCCGTACCGATTCCGTGCCGAATCGGGTTTTGGAATAGCAGCAGTTCCAGCGATTCAGTGCGGTCGAAACGTAGATAGTTCGTATTCACAAACGCCCGCAGCTTCGGCGTGAGAGTAAAATCCGCGCCGAGATTGAAAAGCAGAAGCCCCGGATTCACGAAGTTGGCTTGTCCCTCTTCTTTATTGGATCGCAGGCTAGGTAGCAGACTGCCAGGACTCACCAACCCCACACCCGTCCCGGTCAACCGGATCCCCTCGCTATCCCAGAAACTGAAATCGCTGCCTGCAAAGTGTGTGTTATCCACAATGGAATCGAATCCGCGAGCGGTACCATCGGTGCGTGATGCGCCCGATCGACGACTGGAATCGCCCGAGGCGTAGAAAACGGAGGCTCGATACCGCATCCAGTCTTTGTCCACTGAAAGCTCCAGCGCACCCATGCGCGCGTTAATATCCACCCGCCGGCCTGCGATGGCATTGAAATCATCGTGTCCCAAGGCTTGGTAGAAAGCGTTGCTGACGTTAATGCGGCCAATGTGCCCGTTCCCCGTCCAACCCAAGTAGTAGGCGTGGATGTTGTGCGTGTTGATCTTTCCGTTGATCACACCTCCCACGGGGGCTGGGCGCACCAGAAAACCGTTGTCATCATAGTGAATGCCGCCGTAGTCGCGATTGAAGTGGAAACTAAATTGCGCCGTATAGCCCTTGGCTAAGAAATCCTGCGCATAGACGTTCGCAACATAGACCTGCTGCTGGCGCTTTTGAAGCGTGTTCAGGCCGCTGTTCGTGTTCTTTTCCAGAAAATAAAACCAGACGGCGTTGTAGGCGAACCGGTTGGATCGAAGATTGCCGAAAATCCGCACTCCGGGCTGCTCTTCAGAAAACAGGAAGCCGCGAGAATCGCTGGTAAACTGCTGAATGCCCGCCCGGACAGAAACAAAGTCATAGCTAGGGCTGAGATCGTGCAGCTTCGCTTCTACAAAGCCCTCCTGCAATCCGACGTGGGAGTCGAAACGAGTTGTGCCACGGCGAGGATCGACATTCACAATCCCCCGCTCGCGGGCCTGCAGAAAATTCAGACTCACTTCCGGAGTAAAACGAATCCGAAAGTCCACCGGACGGAAACTGGTATCGCCTCGAGATAAGTCAAAAGAAAGTCGCAGATTCTCCGCCGTAAGAAGCTGCTCCCCGCGACCAAAGAACCCGCTGCTCCCCTTGTTCGCCGAGTCAAGCCCGCTTGGCACAGGCAAACGGCGTCCGTCGAATCCAGTCTCACTCGTGCCAGTGAAATTGAGGAACCAACGCTGCCCAAAGATCGGATAGTCACCTTTGAGTTTGTTGCGGTTGAAGGGATCGTACCAGTGGCCCTGCACGTAGGGGACGTCTCGCTGCTTCTCATAGCGCTGCCATTCCGGCATCGCTATATCCCAGCGGTCCGGAGAAGGAGAAAAATTAGCAGAAGCAGCTGGGACCACTTCCGGTACAAGCTCCACGGCTTGGGTAGAAGGACTCCTGAGACCCGGATAAGGCTCGCCGGCGACAATTTCCGCAGGTGGCAGCCTCTCAATCCCTGGCAACCCTGAAAGCGAATCGCGCCGTCCGATCGGCTCGTTGAGCAACTCCATCGTCAATTCGATGTTGAATACGTCGGGCCTGCTCAATGCTAAATCCGGAATTGCCAGCGTTCGGCAACCTTCGCGCGCGAGTTTCACTTCATACCTTGCGGGCTGTATCCCGCGTAGACGGAAAATGCCTTCAACATCGGTGGATGCACTGTACCGGACAACACCGGTAGTCTTAAGCTCCACCGAGGCCCCTGGCACTGCGCGCCCATGCTGATCGCGAACTACCCCTTGAAGCACGGCTCCAGTCGCAGAACTTCGTTCTGGAATCCGGCGGTTCGCCGGAGCTTGCTCGACGATAATCGGCCTGCGAGATTCCTGGTCGCCTACCTGAAGGCAGAGCAGCGGGCCCGCCCCCAGCAGATGGGTTAGACAAAGTACGAGACACCACGCTTGGCCATGCATTGTCAGACGTCCGCCTCGACACCATCCAAGCACACGTCGGCCTGTTTGCAATGGCCACCTTCCAGAGAGAGCCCTTCTCTTCGTACCATAGCCCCTCCCCGCGCACAAGGAATCTGCGGAGGAAGGACTTGAGTTCGTTAACGTGCGCAGTTCCTCACATTTCTGTACGGGAAGGGCGCGCAGAAAAAGGCGCATCATCGAAGGTCATTTCGTCTTCATAACGTAAACGCCATCCCAGCCAGCCGGGGGCGGCGTTTCCGCAAATTCGCGCGCCCGCTGCAGAAAGACCTGCGTTGGGCCATCGTCCGGAAAGGCGCTTGCAAGTTGGTCAAACAGGGCTGCGGCTTCGCTCCATTCTTGTTCGCGATAGGCCAGCGTGGCATGGTCAAAGCCCTGGAGCAGAGCCTCGTATTTCGATCTCTCGGTCGCTACGTCCATCAGTTCATAAATATTGACGGGCTGCAGCTTCCCTTTCACGCGAATCTTATCCAGTTCACGACCTACAAAGTGTTGCTCAACCTGCCGCCAGGTTCCCTCCCCGATCACAACCTTCACGTTGTACTGCCGGGTCAAGCCTTCCAGACGGGAAGCCAGATTCACGTTGTCTCCCATCACCGTCCAGGCGAGGCGCTTGTTTGATCCCATATTGCCCACATTTACGGGCCCAGTATTCACACCTACACCGATAGCAATTTGGCGGCGTCCTTCCGCATGCCATTTTTTGTTGAGCTGCTCCAATACACGATTCATTTCGAGGGCGCAGTTGCAGGCACTCAACGCATGATCTTCCTGCGGATACGGCGAGCCCCAAAACGCCATGATTGCGTCGCCAATGTACTTGTCCAAGGTCCCCAGATTGCTGAAGAGCGTATCCGTCATGGCGCCAAGGTATTCGTTGAGCAAGCGCACGAGTTCGTCCGCCGATAAGCCTTCCGAGAGCGTAGTGAACCCGCGAATGTCACTGAACATGACGGTGAGATCTTTCGTCTCTCCGCCGGGCCGAATGTATTTTTTGGGGTCCTTCTCGATAAGAGCGATCACGCCGGGAGACAGGTACTGCGAAAACGTTTTTCGAATCTTGCGCTTTTCGCGCTCTTCGAAGACCATGCGGAAGCTGGTGATGGCGGCGTAGTTTGCGACGAGCGTCCCAGCGGGAACCACGAAGCTCAGCCACTGCCCCCAGTGTGAGAAGCTCCAATAGACAAACCACGAAAATGCAGCTAGAGATACGAACAGCGAAATGGTCGAATAAAGAGGCTTCACCCGGCCAAACCACAATCCGAATACGGCTCCGAACAGCAGGATGAAACCTGCATCGGTCGCTTCTTCGCGAAAACCACGCGTCAGAAACCCCCGGCCTCGTTCTCCGCTGTGCAGCAGGTTGTCGATGACATTGGCGTGGACTTCTACCCCCATGTAGGGACTTCCGCCATTTTGGAACGGCGTATTGCGCAAATCGCCGATGCCAATAGCGGTCGCGCCCATCAGCACGATCTTGCCCTTGAAGGTGTCCGCTGGAACTGCCCCGCTGATCACGTCCGACATCGAGTAGTGCGCGTACGTTCCATAAGGGCCGGTATAGTTGATGAGCGCAGTGCCATCCCGGCAGCGTTCGATCAGATGCTGCCCGAATTGAATCCGCTCCAGCCCATTTTCTGAGATGAAAGCCTGGATGTCTTGATCCGGGATAGTCTCGTACTCCCGCAGGGATTGCATCGCAAGGGATGGAAAGAAGTCCTGGTCCCGATACCGCACCACTAGCAAGGCGTGCCGCAGCGTCCCATCGGCGTCTGGATTAATGTTGATGAATCCATAGGACGCCGCTGATTCCGCCAGCTTGGAAATGTTCGCCTCAACCCCAGCGGCAACTGTCCCTCCGTGTTCCGACCAGGCCTTGCCCAGGTCGAAATCGTGACCGTCTTTGGACTTGACCTTCAATACTTGCGGAAATACCTTGGCCCACACAATATTGAAGTAGTCCTCAGCCACCTTAGGATCGTTGGCTTTTGCTCTTTCCGCATCCAAAAATACATGTCCCAGAACGACGGTACCAGAACGCTTTAACGACCCTGCAAAGACTGCATCCTGATCGCTGGCACCCTCCAGTTCGAGAATCTTTTTCTTTACGGGAAGCGATGCACTCGGACCTATGCCTTCTTGCAGAGTTTGGAGCGCCTGCCGGGCGGAATTGCTCTCCGGCGTCGGGAACGTGGCGTCGAAGGCGACGACACGGGCGCCACCGGCACTCAGTCGATCGACGAGGGCCGCATAGCGGTTTCGAGGAAGCGGAAAGGAACCGGTCGCTTGCAGCGTCTTTTCGTCGATTCCAACAACAACGACGCGATCATCATGCGGACGCCGGCCTCGCAGCTCAAAACGCAGGTCGAGTGAACGTTGCTCGATATTCTGAATAAAGCGGAAACCAGCGCGATTGCTGTCACCGATGCCGGCAAAAGCGAAGAGAAGAAGACCCGCGGCCGTCACTAGAAGTGCAATGGCAAGATCAACCTGTTGCGTGGAGACTCTGCCCAGCCATCGCGACCAGTGCTCTTGCGAAGGTGTCATGGTGAACTTCTACCTGCCGGCCCCTTGCAACGTCGCGATTGATTCTGGCTTTGCCAAACTGCGGCCGACGAGTGGCTGGCGAAAATCTAGCCGCACTGGCCGGTCTTTGGATTGCATCGACTAGCAACTTTATTAGTTTCGAATACACCGACGCTCACACCGACTATCGCTCCCACAATCCCCGTGCCGAGAAGAACGTTGCGCAAAATATGCGCGGGCGCATGTACCGCCACGCCCGGAGGTGGCTGCGTGTTGGTGTCTTCGATGCTGGTCTGCTGCGCTACGATTGGAGTGGGGTTCGACTGGAAGCCGGCAGCCGGCGGCATGTCGCCAATGACGACCATTTGCCCAGCACTGACCAAGATAGTACCTTCGGCGGCGCCTGTATCCGCTGACTGCTTGACGACCTTCGCATTTCCCGACGGCGAAACCCAAACCTTTCCCGTATAGCAGATCACGGTCGTTTGATTATTCGCGTAGCTAACATAAAAATCCGTACCGATCACTCCGATCACCGCATTCGGAGTCTTCACCTCAAATTTGCCGCCAGGCTGCGTGACCTTCACCACTTGACTACGGAGCTTGCCGAAGTTCATTTCCAGAGAGGTCTGCTGCGACGCGGTGTCGTGCTGTACAACCTTCAGCTGGCTATCCGATCCCAGGCTCAGCATGGAGCCGTCCGTCAGTCCGACGCGCAGCCGACCCGTGTGCTGCGTCTTAAGCAGATCGTTCCATTGCAGCGAATCCTTGGCCTTTGCGGTCTTGTCATTCAGCGTAGCGGCCGGAATCAACGCGTTGATCTGGCCTGCAGGCTGCGCATCCGCCGGAGCAGCAAGCACAGAAGGTACCGGCGAAATCAAGAAGCACAACGCAACTGCAAGGTAACGCTGTATAGATGTCACGACCCGACCTCTCTCTTCTTCCTACCGTCTTCAGTGTCCTGAGCTTCTCTAGTCTTTATGGTTCAGCATCCGCAAGAACTCCGGTGCTGCAAGAAATTCTGCCAGAGCGTGGGGGATTGTTCAACGTTACTGAGCCCTTAGGTGACCAGTGTGGTTACACCAAAGTCACCGGAGAGTGGTTCTTCCCGACGCGTCGTATTACATTCGGACCAGGCAGTTGTTCCTCAAATGGAGTTTCAACCAGCGCAGACTGCGGTTCGAGGTCGCATGTCATATCGTCGGAAACCCGGTCGCACGAGTACGAAACCTTGGTCAGCGAATACACGCGTCCTCCTTTTTGTCGCTCTTCTGATCTGCGGCAGCGCCTCTTGCGGCGGTGGTCACACGCCGGCTGTCACACCTCCTCCCGTTGAGGTTCCGCTCACGGCGGCGGACGTTCAGCTCGTGGTGCAAAATGCGGCGCTGTCCGCAAATGCGCCTCTCGCCATCGCGGTTACCGACCGAGTTGGAAATATCCTGGCCGTGTTCCGAAATCCGACTGCGCCCACAACTTCCGTAGGAAACTTCGGCGCCGTGGTGGACGCGAACGAACTGGCGGTTGCACTTGCCCGCACAGCCGCGCTTTTTAGCAACAACCAAGCGCCGATTTCTAGCCGCACCGTCCGCTTTATCAGCGGGATCCACTTCCCGCCAGGCGTTGCCAATACTCCAAATGCTGACCTCTATGGCATAGAGAACACAAACCGCGGCTGCCTTCTAAACGCGAGTTTTCTTCCCGGCCAAAGCGTCCCTCCTTCTCGCTCCATAAATGGAATGGGGTTGGGCCTGGGAATCATGACGGGCAAGCTCGATACAGCCGATAGCAACCCAACCGCGATAAACCCAGGTGGGGTGCCGCTCTTTAAGAAGGGCTTCGCCGTGGGTGGCGTGGGCGTTGTAAGTTCGTCGACGGACATTGCGGAGTACGCTGCATTCTCCGGAGCGTCCGTCTCGGGATTCCTTCCCACCGCCGCGCAACTCCCGCCACCCGGAGTTGTGATCATCGGCGGAATCGCTCTGCCCTTGGTAAATCAAACCACCGCACCACCGGGTGTGGGACCAGGATCCACAAATGGAACCTACCTCGTCGGCCCCGTAACAGGGACTCTAGTGCCCGTGAACGACCTGGTCGGTCCGAATGCCGGAGCATCCGGCCTAACCCAAAGTGATGTTGCAACCATTGTGAGCCAGGCGGTAGCGACTGCCGAAGCCACACGCGCGGTCATCCGTTTGCCCGCCAGTTCGCCGGCGCGCATGACCATCGCCGTCGCGGACCTCGACGGCACTATCTTGGCCCTGCACCGCATGCCCGACGCGACTGTGTTTAGCATCGATGTTGCTGTCGCGAAGGCTCGCAACGTGATTTTCTACAGCAATCCCCCGGCCACCCCCGACTTGCCGGGGGTGCCTGCGGGTACTGCTGTGACCAATCGGACGATCGGCTTTGGCGCGCAACCTCTGTTTCCTCCGGGGATTGACGGCTCAGGACCGGGGCCGTTCTTCCCTCTCTTTCTCGCGGACTTGGCACTGCCTTGTACACAAGGCTCGCAGCCGCCGAATCCCAACCAGAATGGAGTCGTCTTTTTCCCCGGGAGCGTACCCCTCTACAAGAATGGAATTCTGGTTGGCGGCCTGGGCGTGAGCGGCGATGGTGTCGACCAAGACGACTATGTTACAAACGGGGGTGCGCAGGGCTTCACCGCACCCGACACTATTCGCGCCGATCAGGTTGTCATCAACGGCGTGCGCCTGCCGTACTTGAAGTTTCCGCGCAATCCAGCGAATTCCGAGGCCCCCTCCCAACGTGGCGACCCCGATTTGTCTGAACCGCCGCGGTAGAGTCCCGCGCTAAAGCACCGTCCAATCGCAACCACTGACCTGGAGCGGCAGCCGACGTTTCCCATTTCGGTGACTAGTAGGCTATACGTCGAATTTGTCTGCACAGTGGCGGTTTGGCCTAGACAAAAGAAACAAAACGATATACAACGAAATCGTTCGATAGTCGCGCGATTGCGACTATGAGCCGACGCGTGGAACGGAAAACCATGAAAAAGCCGTTGTTTTTGACAGTTATTTTCGCAGCGCTGCTTGTTATGGGACAGCCGACCGCGCAGCCTGCTCAAGGCGCGCCGCGTGGTGGCCCTGTCCCCGCTGAATTGCCGCGCATACAAGGCTCCAGCCTTCGTATCGAGTTTGACAAGAACATGCGTAGCCGGGTGGTGGCACGATTCAAGGGAAAAGAGGTTCCGCTAGGCCCGTTCTCCGCCTCCGAGACTGTCAAAAGTGACGAGCGCGCCTGGTACAACTTTGCTTTGGAGTCGCAACAACACGAGCGCATCATCGACACGTATGGCGGGGGAGAGAAACTGTCCCTGACCGGGAGTTCCGGCACGCTTCGCAAGAATCTATCGCTCACCATCTACGACGACTTCCCCAACCTTGCGATCTTCGATGTCAGTTACACGAATGTTGGAAAGTCCCCACTGAAGATTCTCGAGTGGAACAACAATAACTACAAGATCGACGCGCGGCTCGGCACCCCGCAGGTGCCTTTCTGGTCTTTTCAGAGCGGCTCTTACGAGCGTCGTCCGAACTGGTTAGTGCCGCTACACCCTGGGTTCTCTCAGCAGAATTATCTCGGCATGAATGCCAGCGACTATGGCGGAGGCACCCCGATTGTCGACGTTTGGCGCAAAGATGTGGGCATTGCTGTGGGCCACGTCGAGCCTCGGCCTCGTCTGATCTCGCTGCCAGTTTCCATGCCCAACGCGCGTCAAGCCAGGATCAGCGTGCAGTATCGTCACGATCAGTCCTTGCAATCCGGTGACAGCTTCCACACCTTTCGCACGTTCGTTGCGGTTCACGAGGGCGACTACTTCGAAACGCTTCTTACGTACCGCCGGTTCATGTTGAAACAGGGGTTCCAGATGGCCAAGGCGCCCGACAGCGCCTTCGGCGCGATTTGGTGCGCGTGGGGATACGGACGCGACTTCAAGCTTCAACAGGTTTACGATACGCTGCCCACGGTTAAGCGCATGGGATTTACCTGGGTCACCCTGGACGACGGGTGGCAGAACAATTATGGAGACTGGCAACTCGACCCGAAGAAGTTTCCTCACGGTGACGCCGACATCAAGGCGATGGTGGACCGGATTCATCAGGAAGGATTCAAAGCGCAGCTCTGGTGGTCGCCCCTCAGCGCGGTTCCTGACTCCAAGCTGCTGGTCAATGAACCTGACCTGGCACTGGAAAATCAAGATGGTTCGCGGCGCAAGATTTCATGGTGGAATTCCTACTATCTCTGCCCTGCCAACTCGCGGGTGGTGGAGTATCACAAGGAACTGGTGCGCAAGATCCTCGTCGATTGGGGCTTTGACGGTCTCAAACTTGACGGCCAGCACATGAACGGGGTTCCTGCCTGTTACAACCCGGCCCACCACCACAAGGCCCCCGAGGATTCGGTTGAGGCTTTGCCGGATTTCTTCCGTGAAATTTACGATGCCGCACAGAAAGCCAAGCCCGGTTCGCTGGTGGAGTTCTGCCCGTGTGGCACTGCTTATTCGTTCTTTACCATGCCGCATTTCAATATGTCGGTAGCTTCCGACCCGTCAAGTTCATTCCAGGTGCGTTCCAAAGGCAAAACCATTAAAGGCCTCATGGGCGATGATGTCCCTTACTTTGGTGATCACGTCGAACTGAGCGACAATCACGACGACTTCGCTTCCACTCTTGGGATAGGAGGTGTAGTGGGCACCCAGTTTGTGCTCCCTTCTTTGGTCGAGAAACACGGCCGTTTCGACCTCACGCCCGAACACGAAAAGAGTTTTCAAAAGTGGCTGGAGCTCTATCAGGAGAAGGCTCTTTCCCGCGGTCAATATCTGGGCACGCTCTACGATATTGGTTTTGATCTGCCCGAGACTCACGTCATCCGCAAAGACAAGAAGATGTACTACGCGTTCTTTGCTGGAACCTGGAAAGGCCGCTTGGAGTTGCGTGGCCTAGATGATCGCGCGTATCAGGTCGTCGACTATGTGGACGGAAAGGACTTCGGAATCGTCCGCGGTCCGATCGCACATTTACCTGCGGACTTTTCCAAGCATCTTTTGCTGGAAGCGACACCGCAATAGGCCGCACAAAAAATCTAGTTCTGACGGACGAATATCAGCGATTAGCGATTGAGTTGCGTGTTCACAAGAAGCATTGAGGAGAGTATATGGAACGTCGTTCCTTTTTAAAGACGGTTGGCACGGCTGGCTTGGCGGCGGGTGTTACGCCTGCGTGGAGCATGAACTACGGGGCAAACCGACAAAGTCCGGACCTAGGCGCTTCAAGCACCGAAAATGCCTCCGAGAAGGCTTCGCCCGAAAAGATACTGCTGAAGGATTACCGGCCCAGGTCTCTTTACAAAATTCCTATTACAGAAGTCCCCAAAGCGAAATTTCCAGTCGTCGATATGCATTCCCACGCCTATGCCAAGACGCCCGAGGAAATTGCCGAGCGGGTCAGGAATATGGATGAAGTCGGAATTGCGAAGACCATCATCCTTACGGACGCTCACGGAACAGCCTTTGACGAGATCTATCGGAGCCATGCTGCCTATCCCGATCGTTTCGAACTCTGGTGCGGTTTTGACTACAGGGGGTATGACCAACCTGGATTCGGCCCTCAGGCACTTCTGGCCCTGGAACAGTGCCATAAGGCAGGCGCACAGGGTGTTGGCGAACTTCATGATAAGGGGAAAGGTCTTGTTTCAAGCACTATGAATGCCTTCGGCATGCACCCAGACGATCCGCGCATGGACTCGCTTTTTGAACGATGCGGACAATTGGGCATGCCAGTGAATCTTCACGTGGCGGATCCCATCTGGATGTATGAAGCCATGGACAACAAGAACGACGGCCTGATGAATGCCTTCGAATGGAGGCTCGATAATCAGCCGGGCATTGTGGGGCATTCCGGAATGATCGACATCCTCGAGAACACGGTGAAAAAGCACTCCGGGACAACTTTTATCGCCTGCCACTTTGCCAATCTCGACTATGACCTGGCGCGCTTGGGGCAAATACTAGAAAGGCACCCCAATTTGTACGCCGATATTGCCGCGCGATATGCGGAAACAGCGCCCATCCCCCGCTTCGTATCGCAGTTTTACGCGAAGTACGCCGACCGTTTGCTCTACGGCACTGACATGGGATTCGATATACCGATGTACCGGGTTACTTTCAGAATTCTTGAGACTTTGGATGAGCACTTCTACGAAACCGACATGTTCAGTTACCACTGGAGCTTGAATGGTTTCGGACTTCCGGACGAAATACTGCAAAAGGTATATCGCACAAACGCGGAGAAGATCTTGAGTTCGCGAGGAAAACAGGTTCGCGCGTGAGCGCGCAACACTGTCTACGACACAATCAGCTGCTCTACATAACGAAGTAAAGAAAGGTGAACGTGAGACTCTTAACGCTCTTTGCACTGCTTGTGTCCGTCTCCGGAGCTTTTGGCCAAACTAACGCTTCCTTCTACGTATCGACATCTGGAGTTGATTCGAATCCCGGCACCGAATCTGCTCCTTGGCGCACGGTTCAACATGCTGCAGACACGGCACGTGCGGGCAGTACCGTCAATGTACGCGGAGGAATTTACGCAGAGCTGATCCGCATCAATGCGTCCGGAAACTCGAGTGATGGATTCATTACTTTCAGAAGCTATCCCGGCGAAACCGCGATCCTGGATGCAACGAGTTTCACCCCCAGCGACAGAAGCGGCATCCTGACCATTCACGATCAGAGTTACGTGCGAATCGAGGGCTTTGAAATTCGGAACTACCGGACGTCCGAACATCGGCTCACTCCGTTGGGCATAAGCATCACCGGAGGCGGCTCCCATATAGAACTTCTGAAGAACAACGTCCATCATATCGAGCAGAACTTTAACGGCCGCGATGCTCCGGGACGAGGCGGCAACGGGTTCGGCATCGCTGTGTACGGGACCGATGCCAAGATTCCGATCACCGACCTGATTGTCGACGGCAATGAAGTGCATCATCTCAAGACCGGTTCGAGCGAGTCGCTGGTGTTGAATGGGAACGTCACCAATTTCCGCGTCACCCACAATGTCGTCCACGACAATAACAATATTGGGATTGACATCATAGGTTTCGAGCGCACGGCTCCCGATCCCGCTGTTGATCAGGCTCGGGACGGTTTAGTGAGCGGAAATTTGGTCTACAACATCACGTCGCGAGGCAACCCGGCATACGGCAATGACCAGTCCTCGGACGGGATTTACGTAGACGGTGGCACTCGCGTACTCATCGAGCGGAACGTTATTCACGATGTAGACTTCGGAATCGAGCTAGCCAGTGAACACCAGAACCGCGCGACCAGCTACATAACCGCGCGGAATAACCTGATCTTCCACTGCAATACTGCGGGTGTTTCTATCGGGGGCTAT